>Ga0206126_10000752_pt1 | contig 42308 bp, 37 predicted proteins | sample Helgoland_Spring_5_FD_148621 | JGI IMG/M metagenome (GOLD analysis project Ga0206126, IMG submission 148621) | Pelagic subsurface seawater microbial communities from Kabeltonne, Helgoland, North Sea - Helgoland_Spring_Bloom_20160412_1 | ecosystem: Environmental > Aquatic > Marine > Epipelagic ...
GATGAAATTAATGATTCTGATCCAATTAATGATGAAATTAATGATTCTGATCCAATTAATGATCAAATTAATGATTCTGATCCAATTAATGATCAAATTAATGATTCTGATCCAATTAATGATTGATTCAATTAATGATTCAATAAAAGATCACATGGTGCTGTGGCCGAGCGGTTTATGGCGTTTGCCTGTAAAGCAAATGAGGAAACTCATCAAGGGTTCGAATCCCTTCGGCATCATATGAAACTTAAAAATGATATTCCTTTATATAATTACTTAATTAACATCTATGGCATTAGTCATACAAAAGCTATTAAACTTTCTGTTTATATCGGAGCTAATCCAAAAACTAACTTTAAAAACTTATCCAATCAAAAAAGAGACTCTCTTATAAAAGCCCTTTCTTTTTATCGAAAATCTAAAGACCAACAAGCTATAGGTGACAACCTCAAAAAATATCAAAAATCACAATTACAACGCAAAATTATCAATAATTCTTTACCTGGTAAAAGATTTAAACTAAGACTTCCCATTAGAGGACAAAGAACTAAATCCAATGCTAGAAATGCTAAGAATCAACGCTAAGCATTCTCAGATAATCCTCCGAGAACATCAACCTCAACATTCTCACTCTCAGTTACAGCTTTCATAACAGATACATTTCCCCATCATGTCCACAACTAACCTCTTATAATAATTCTCAGATAATCCTGCTCGAATAGCATAATTGGTAATCCATCACGTCACGATTCTCAGTTCGATTCTCAGTTTGAGCTGATCAATTAATTCCTCAGCAAAGATTACTCACTTTAATCCCAAGCCACCATACTAAAGCTCGAATAGCATAATTGGCAATGCATGACTTTTGTAACGTCACGATTCTGAGTTCGATTCTCAGTTCGAGTATCTCCATCTCATCTTTATCAAGGAAGTCCTCTCTTAATCCTTTTTTCATACTCAACCTCAACATTCTCACGGAGTAATCCAACGGAAATCAACCCATCTAGATATTAATACACCAAGTCAACATTCTCAACCTACATTCTCAGTTCCAGTATCAAAGAACGGGCCCCCATAGAATAATGCCAGAGTGGTTATTGGGTTTGTTTGCTACACAAAGATCAATTTATTGATCCGAGGGTTCGAATCCCTCTTATTCTGTATGATACAATACCATATAAATGAATTCAAATCTAGAATGATTTATGCAATCTTATCTCTTACCCTTACTATATTATTAGTATGACACTATAAACAACATATTATATTTTCTTTATCTCCCTTAAATCTTATTTTTACTAGTTTAACTGAGGCTTTTTATCTTTATATTTATTTTTCTATACTACTTGCTATTATTACTAATATACCCTACTTTTATAACCAATTTTACCAATTTTATATTCCTGGTGCATATCAGTATCAGATCAAATATAATAATATATTAACTTTATTAATACTTTGACTTGCAGCAATAACTTCTACTAAAACTGCAATTAAAATTATTTTTAACTTTTTTATACAATTTCAATCACAGTATTTAAATATAGCATTGACATTTCAACACTTTATACAGTTTATTAATCAACTTATCATAATATGAATTTTTATCTTTATTACACCTATAATTTTAAAGTCTTTTCATCACTTTTTTATCAAAAGAAGGAAAATACTCTATTGAATACTTGCAACTATATTAGCTATATTGACACCACCTGACTTAATATCTTTAATTATAACAATAATACCTCTTATTATAATCGTAGAGATTCAATTCTTTTTTAATTCTAAGTCCCATTCTTCTACCTGGTTAAGAAACATCTCTTTCACAGATGAAAACAGGGTTCAAGTCCCTGATGGGGTAAATTAAACAGGTCTATACAATAATTTATACAACATCTCATTTAATTAATCATTATCATCAAACTAATCATTATCATCAAATTAATCATTATCAACAATTAGGAAAATCAACAATTAAGAAAACCACCTGTAGTAATATAAACATAAAAAATTATTAACAGTCATTGTATATTATCAACAAACGAAGCACTTAGGACGATGTAATAGGGTATATCCTATCTAGAATAGGTGTGTATATAGTATAGGTGTAGATATAATAGGTGTATATAGTATAGGTGTAGATATAATAGGTGTATATAGTATAAGTGTAGATATAATTTGTATATAAAAATTTATTACTGAGGTTTTTTATATATGTTAGAAGCTATAGGACGATGTAATAGGGTATATCCTATCTAGAATAGGTGTGTGTGTATATAGTATAGGTGTAGATATAATAGGTGTATATAGTATAGGTGTAGATATAATAGGTGTATATAGTATAAGTGTAGATATAATTTGTATATAAAAATTTATTACTGAGGGTTTTTATACATGTTAGGACCTATAGGACGATGTAATAGGGTATATCCTATATAGAATAGGTATATATAGTATAAGTGTAGATATAATAGGTGTATATAGTATAGGTGTAGATATAATAGGTGTATATAGTATAAGTATAGATATAATTTGTATATAAAAATTTATTACTGAACTTAATAAACGACTCCTTAATAAACCCCTTAATAAACAGCTAGAAGCCCCCCCCCTTATAGAAACCGTTTTAGCACATACAACTTAAAACAACTTAAAACAACTTAAAACAACTTAAAACAACTTAAAACAACTTAAAACAACTTAAAATAATATAAATTTCTCTGTACCACACACCTATTATCTATATTTATACCGTATACTTATACTATATACACTTATTACCTATACTTATACCGTATACTCATACTATATACACTTATTGCTTATACCATATACCCTATTACTTCATTATAGCATGTATCAAAACCCTCTCTAATAAATTTTTATATACAAATTATATCTACACTTATACTATATACACCTATTATATCTACACCTATACTATATACACCTATTATATCTACACCTATACTGTATACATACCTATTCTATATAGGATATACCCTATTACATCGTCCTATAGCTCCGATCATCTATCAAAACCCTCTCAAATAAATTTTTATACACTTATTATTTATACAATTATACTATATACACCTATTATATCTACACCTATACTATATACACCTATTATATCTATACTTATACTGTATACATACCTATTCTATATAGGATATACCCTATTACATCGTCCTATAGCTTCTAACATGTATAAAAAACCCAAATAATAAATTTTTATACACCTATTATATCTATACTTATACTATATACACCTATTATATCTACACCTATACTATCTACACCTATTATATCTATACTTATACTGTATACATACCTATTCTAGATAGGATATACCCTATTACATCGTCCTATAGCTTCTAACATGTATAAAAACCCTCTCTAATAAATTTTTATACACTTATTATTTATACACTTATACTATATACACCTATTATATCTACACCTATACTATCTACACCTATTATATCTATACTTATACTGTATACACACCTATTCTAGATAGGATATACCCTATTACATCGTCCTATAGCTTCTAACATGTCCTAAATAATAAATACTTATTATTTATACACCTATACTGTATACACTTATACCGTATACACTTATACTATATACAACTATTCTATCTAGCATATACCCTATTACATCGTCCTATAGCTTCTAATATGTATCCCTTAGTAATAAATTTTTACATACATATTATCCTGTTTATATCGTATACAAACATATTATCCTGTTTATATCGTATACAAACATACTATATACACCTATTCTATGTAGCATATACCTTATACATCGTCCTATAGCTTCTAACATATATAAAAAACCTCAGTAATAAATTTTTATATACAAATTATATCTACACTTATACTATATACACCTATTATATCTACACCTATACTATCTACACCTATACTATATACACCTATACTATATACACCTATTATCTATACTTATACTGTATACATACCTATTCTATATAGCATATACCCTATTACATCGTCCTAAGTCCTTCGTTTGTTGATAATATACAATCATATGGCACTATTAATAATTTTGTATATTTAATATGAACTTATAAATGTTAAATTCTTTATATTACTACTATTATCTATACTTATACTGTATACATATACTATATATATAAAAATCTTATTTACCACAGGATTTTTAATTTATGTTGCAAGTATTATTTTCATTTTTTTCTTAATAATTTATATAAATAAACGTAAAAATGAAACTTTATTTATATGTCTTAGTATTATGAAAGGAATATAAAAATCATCAGTAATAAATTTATATACACATATTATATCTACACCTATACCATATACACTTATACTATATACACTTATACTATATACACCTATTATCTATACTTATACTGTATACATATACTATATATACTATATATACCTATTCTATATAGGATATACCCTATTACATCGTCCTATAGCCTCTAATATATAAAAAAAACCTCAGTAATAAATTTTTATACACTTATTATTTATATACCTATATACACCGTATACACTTATACTATATACACTTATACTATATACTATAGCCCCCATCGTGTATAAAAATCATCAGTAATAAATTTTTATACACTTATTGTTTATACACCCTATATTTCTTTCTATAACCGTGGTGCACTGCCTTTTTTATACAGACAGGGTTCGAATCCCTTCGTTTTCGCCAATAAACTAAAATATAAAAAGAAACGATATCCATAAAAGTTAAAAGAAGATGCTTATATAATGAGAGGGAATAAAAATATTTTTTACATCTCTGTGTTTAACTTCTTATTAATAAATCCTATATCTTAGAAAAACCAAAGCGGGCTTTGGTTTTTAATATACTCAGAAAGAATAAGATTACTTTTGATATTAATAAACATTCTGAAATAACTTACTTTAGTAAAATAAAAGTACTTAGGTATAAAAAGGAAGTTAAAAGAGATTCAGATACTAATAAAATAAATATGCGTTATAAAATTATAAAGGGTTTGTAATACAAAGGAAGTATCCCCGCCTTCAAAGCGGTAAATAGATGTTCGATTCATCTCAAGCTCGCCATCACTCGGACAATAATTAAAATGTCAAAAAAATATATAAGTCTTTTATCAATTGTAAATGGAACACCTAAGACAATGGTAATTGATTTACCAGTTCCCTCTAATATTAGTTATTTATGAAACTTTGGTTTCACATTGGCTTTTGTACTAGCTGTACAAATTGTCACAGGAATTTTTTTTTTAGCAATGCACTATAGTGCATTGCTAACAGGAGGAGTTATGTATATGCACTCTTACCTGTACGGAGACCTACTATTACTACTAAGCAATATAACATATAATAGCGATGTGGCTGAAGCATTACACCTTGGCTTCCAAGACCCTGCTATTATGGAAGAAATAGTAAATTTTCACCACTACGTAATGGTTTACCTTACGTTTATTTTATTCGGCATGTCATATTTACTATGGGAAAGACTTAGATCGAAAAAAATATACATGGAACTTAAAAATGATATTCCTTTATATAAAAAGGAAAAACAAATGAGCGGTTCCAAAACCAAAACTTTTTTGTCGACTTGGAAGAAAATATGTGAATGTTTCCTTGCCCTATGACCTGCATTTGTTTCTATTGTAATGTGTCTACTGACACAGCAGAGTGACGCAGTAGAATGTGCAATATGAGATGATATAAGTTTACACGAAATCCCAAAGATCGTGTCCGCAAATATCACGGACTTACCTCCCATTGAAGAAGGGATCGAGGAGGAGGAGGAGGAAACAGATTTACCTTTAGATGCTTCAGCTTCAGGTCCTGGGGACAAATTACCTGAAGATTTAGGTAAGGACGATGCTGAAGCTCCTAAGGATCCTGCTCCAGCTCCTAAGGATCCTGCTCCAGCTCCTAAGCAGGATTCTCCAGCTCCCAAGCAGGGTTCTTCAGGTCCTAAGCAGGATTCTTCAGTTCCTAAGCAGGATTCTTCAGGTCCTAAGAAAGATTCTTCAGGTCCTAAGGGACCTTTAAGTGACGAAGATTTACTTAGAAGGCTTTTAGCTGACGAAGCTTGGTATGAAGCAAATAATCTAAATGATCCTCAGGAAGAATTACGTCCTAAGAAAGATTTAAATGAGCATGATTCACGTAGAAGGGCTTTGGCTAACCAAGCGTGAAAAAAAAAATTTGAATTCAATATTGCTGATCGTAAGGGTGCTTCAGGTAATATTGCTGATCTTAAGGGTGCTTCAGGTCCTAAGCAGGATCCTGAAGCTAACGCTAGTAACGGGATGTGAAAGGAAGATTTACGTGATTTACGTAGAAGGGCTTTGGTTAACTCTTTTGACTGACACAGCTATAGACCTCAATATACATACCCTTATGTACCTAGCGAACAAGATATAGCTTTCTGAGGTGAAGTAGAAAGGGTGTCTGGAAGATGAGGTTACGGGCCGAGAAATGCAGTAGAGGTAGCAAGATTTCACAATAGCTTAAGGCACTTACTGGGACCCTTTTGAGAAGGAGAAATGTACGGTGATCCTTTTGATGATCTTGACCCTCGACCTCAACCTTTTGCTGATCCAAATGATCCTGCTGGGCCTGTGAACCAACCTCAACCTGATCAAAATGATCCTGGGAGTCCTGATCCAAATGATCCTGGGAGTCCTGATCCAAATGATGTGGAGTACTGAGGTTATGAGGAGGAGGGTTATGAGTACAGGGGTGAGAGTCCTAGTCTGAGTCCACTTAACTACCCAGCTAGTCCGAGTCCACCTAACTCCCCAGCTACTGATGAGAGTCTACCTAGCTCCCCAGCTACTGATGAGAGTCTACCTAGCTCCCCAGCTCCTGCTGATCCAAATAACGCCCCTCCTAAAGAAGATCCTAAACCACCAGGTGATGATGGGCGATCTGCTAAAAGGAGAAGGTTGAATAGTGCTAAATAATATTAATAAGTGTAAGTTAATGTGTAAAATGAATTCATTAATAGCTTTGTTTACAATTCCCACAGTTGGGTTCTTATTAATTGCTCTATGACCTAATAGAGATAATTTTTTTACGCATAAAATGATGGCACTAACGACGGCTTTATTAACATTTATTGAATCATTAAGATTATGAATAAATTTTGATTATTTAACAACGGATTTTCAATACTTAATGGAAGTAAAATGAGAAGGTGGTAATGCGATGCCGACGCTGAGTAATAGTGATAGTATATCTTGCTCAGAGTCATACTTCTTATTTGGAGTAGACGGAATTAGTTTATTATTTATAGTTTTAACCTGCTTATTGATTCCAATTTGTCTATTAGCAAGTTGAGACAGTATAAAAATATTTAATAGAGAGTATTTACTATGTTTTATAGGATTATTAATAATTTTAATTGGTGTATTTTCAGTATTAGATATATTAGGGTTTTATATCCTATTTGAAGCAGTTTTAATTCCAATGTTTCTAGTTATTGGAGTATGAGGTGCTAGAAAACAAAAAATTACAGCTTCTTATTATTTCTTTTTTTATACATTAGTTGGTTCTCTACTGATGTTACTTAGTATTTTCTACATATACTCTATAGCAGGTACTACTGATTACTTAAGTTTATTAAACATATCTTTCGATGAAAGTGTACAATATCCTATTTTTTTATGTTTTTTTGCATCTTTGGCAGTAAAAATTCCAAAGTTTCCATTTCATATTTGATTACCTCAAGCACATGTTGAAGCGCCAGTAGCTGGTTCTGTTTTACTTGCAGGTATTTTAATTAAATTAGGATCTTATGGATTTATTAGATTCACTATCCCATTATTTCCAAAAGCATGTGAATATTTTGCACCATTAATTTTTACTTTAGCTGTTATTGCAGTAATTTATGCGTCTTTAACAACAATTAGACAAACAGATTTAAAAAGAATTATTGCTTATTCATCCGTAGGACATATGGGAACAGTTATGTTATCTATATTTTCACTATCTGTAATTGGAATAGAAGGTTCAATCTTTTTACAAATAGCGCATGGTTTAGTTAGTTCTGCTTTATTTATCGTTGTAACTTTAATTTATGAAAGACATCATACAAGAACTGTTAAATATTATAGAGGTTTAACATTAACTATGCCTATTTATAGTATGATTTTTCTATTCTTTACTCTCGCAAATATTGCAGTACCTCTTAGTTGTAATTTTGTAGGAGAATTTCTTTCATTATTAGCAGTGTTCCAAGTTAACCCATTTATAGGTATTCTTTCGTGTGCTGGTATTATTTTATCTGCAGCTTATGGATTGTTTTTATATAATAGAGTTTGTTTTGGAGAAATGTCTTTATATATTAAACACAGTGTTTATTCAAGAGATATAACAAGAAGAGAGTTTTATGTATTGTTACCTCTAATAGTATTAACTTTATTTTTCGGAGTATATCCCCAAATTATTTTAGATACATTACACACAGCCACTTATGCTTTAGTAGCATAAAAGGAGACGTAGCATAATGGTAATGCACTTGCTTGTCGAGCAAGCCAATGAGGGTTCGAATCCCTTCGTTTTCGTCAATAAACTTAAATATAAAATTAAAACATGACAATAAAAGTTAAAGGCTTTTCTTCATATATCGAAGAAGAACCTCAATTATTCTTTCATCAGACTCTTTCAATATCTCCCTAAATGGTCTTTTAATCTTATTTAATAAAGTTTACAGTAGATTAAAAGAATTATAATGAAATGTTATAATAATTATTTAAATGATTTTCTAAACTCCCATCTCTTTCAAGATCTGGGCTCGAATGAATTTCGCAAGTTGTCTCTATACAATAAATTAAAAATTATTGATCCTATGAATTCATTTCTTTTTTATTTTTGAAGCCTAGCCACAGTAGTTAGCGCTTGAAAAGTTATAACATCAAAAAATCCAATTTTAAGTGTCTTTTGACTAGTTCTGGCATTCGCTAACGCATCTCTATTACTATTATTATTAGGAGTAGAATTTCTACCTATATTATTCGTAATTGTTTATGTTGGGGCAATTGCTATTTTATTCTTATTTGTTGTTATGTTATTAAACATAAAATTAGTAGAAATAACAGAGAATGCAACAAGATATGCACCAATTGGTATAATAACAGGATTTATTTTTCTGTATCAAATTCTATATTCATTTGATTCAATCAATACAAATAATAGTATTTCAGAATATAATACAACTTTATTTACAGAGTTTTTTAACCAGACTAATATAGAATTAGTGGGTCAACTTTTATATACTGAATATTGAATTTATTTCCTTGTTAGTAGTTTAGTATTATTAGTAAGTATGGTAGGTGCAATTGTTCTCTGTTTATACCATGAAACAGGAATTAAAAGACAAGATTTATTTGCTCAAGTAGCTACTCAATATGATAAAACTATCTATATTCGTAAATAAAATAAAACAAATTATTTTACATACCGGACTCTTAAGGAGAAAATTTATTACTATTTTTAATAATGCTTACAAACATATATTTTTTATTACCCGAAATATATTTATCTACAATTAGTGTTCTATTATTAGGATTTGGAGTTGTAGTTATTAAATTTCAAGAAAGATATAGTCAGATTCTAAAAATAAATTATCTTACAGCTATTTCTTTAATATTTGCAGCATTCATGCTGTTTATACAAAATCCAAATGAAACTATTTATATTTCAAATGGATTATTAATTATGAATGATTCAACAATATTAGTAAAAATAACTTTATTAATATCTAGTGCCATTCTACTAGTTTTACCTAATAAAATGACTGATTATGAATTTTCACAATTAGTTCTATTATCCGTTCTAGGTATGATGATTCTTGTATCAGCCAATGATATGATTGTTATTTACTTAGGAATTGAGTTAATGAGTCTTTCTTTTTATGTACTTGCTACTATTAATAAAAATTCTCAACATTCTACCGAAGCTGGAATTAAATATTTCTTATTAGGTGCCTTAAGTTCTGGATTATTACTTTTTGGAATGGCTTTAATATATGCTTATACTGGAGAGACAAATCTTCAAGCTTTAAATGCATTTATTTGATATTCTTCATCCAATGAATTAGTATTAGGTGCTTTATTTATTTTTATTGCTCTTCTTTTTAAATTAGCTGCAGCTCCTTTCCATATGTGATTACCAGATGTTTATGAAGGAAGTCCTACAAATGTTACTGCTTTTTTTGCTATAGTTCCTAAAATTGCTATCTTAGTAACTTTAACTAATTTAATTTATTTTACATTTATTGGAATATGAGATAGTTTACAACCTTTACTTATTGTTTGTGCTATATTATCTTTAATTGTTGGATCTATTGGTGCTATTAATCAAGCCAAAATTAAAAGATTGCTAAGTTATAGTGCTATTTCTCATATTGGATTCTTATTAATTGGTATTATTCCACTTTCTTTATACAGTATTCAAGCTACTATGATTTATATCCTATTATATATTGTTATGTCTTTAAATACATTTACTATTTTATTAAATATGTCTAAACATAATTATATTACACAATTCTCAGGATTATCTAGATTAAATCCTGTATTAGCTCTTACTTTTACATTTACATTATTATCTATTGCTGGAATTCCTCCTTTAGCTGGATTTTTTTCTAAATATTTAATATTAATTAATGCTGTACAAAATGATTTCTATTTATTAGCTTTTGTTGCTGTAGCTACCTCTGCAATTTCTACTTTCTATTATTTAAGACTTATTAAATGATTCTTTTTTAATGATTCTAATTTCTTTAATTATAAAGATATAGCAGATTTAACTGTTCCTACAACAAATGTTATTACAATTAATTTTTTTAGTTCATTAGTTTTGGGTGTTACATTATGAATTATATTAACTTTCATGATCTTTCCAGAAGTAATTAGTTCATGAACTTTTATTTCAGTTAGTACATCATTAATATAATTAATAGGCATGTTGGCAGAGTGGTCGAATGCGTTTGTCTTGAAAACAAATGTTAGTCAATAACTAACCCTGAGTTCGAATCTCAGACATGCTGTATTGGGGTGTTAGCTCAGTTGGTAGAGCACTGCTTTTGCATAGCAGGGGTCAGCAGTTCGACTCTGCTACACTCCAAATCAAATAATACTAGAACTTGTAACTAAGAGATGACTTACTCCAAATCTTCAGGAAATTTACCTTTTACATTAATACTTCCTTAAAATCAATTAATCATTAATACTTCCTTAAAATCAATTAATCATTATCAAAATAAATCATGAGGAAGTGTCGGAATTTGGTAGACGAGCTAGGTTTAGGTTCTAGTACTTATTAAAGTGTGAGAGTTCAAGTCTCTCTTTCCTCAAGTGAAAAGAAACTATTTAAAGCGATTAAATTTTAAAAAACTAGAAAAACAAAACCTTATTTTTAAAATTATTAATAACAACAAAATACTTAGTTTAGAAACAAGAACAGAATATTCTAAAATTCGACACATATATGGGAAAAATTCATCTATTACATTAATACGTAATAACTGTATAAAAACAGGGAGAAATAGAGGAGTTTTATCTAATTATGCTTTATCAAGATTAGAATTTAAAAAACAAAGTACTAAAGGCTTATTGCCAGGAATTAGAAAATCATCATAATCAAAGATAAATATAATAAGATCTTCGTATACAGATCTCTACTAAAAACTATACACCAAGTATATAAAAAAGATTCACCTATTACGTTATTTATACTATAATACAAAACATATTAAAAAAGCCATCACAATGCTAAATAAACTTGATAATATTTTTATTTCTCGATCTTTAACAAAAACACTACACCGAATTTATGAACCAAAATCACCAATTGTATTCTACATTTTTCTGAGTATAATACAAAAGAGGATTAATCAAATCAATAATTCACTTATATGGAACTATAAAATCAATGATAATGATATAGTTGGAATTATTGAGTACAAACCAATTGATCCTTTAATTAAAACCCTTGATTTAATTGGAATAAATGAGTACAAATCAATTATAACCAATTATGAATTTTCACAATTAGTTCATGCAGCTTGTGGTTGTGGGTGCGGCGGAAGTCGTCATGGCCAACTTGGTGAGTTAAATCAAAGAAGACTAGAACTTGAAACTAAGAGATGACTTGCTCCAATGAGTGATCATTCAAGAAATGATCCAATCAATGATTGAATTAATGATTATGAATCAATAATTGATTGGTTAAATCACTGACTGATTGATCCAAAAAATAATTGCATAAATGATCCTAATGATCCTTTTTATAACCTAAATAAATTTATAAATAACGTAGTTATTGCTAAATTAGAAGAAGAAATTAGAAGAAGTAATTAGAGATAATGTGATCATAATGCTTATAATATTCATAAATAAATTAGTCAACAATCAAAAAGCTCTAATATTTTATTAGAGGTATTAAAAAATCATCACAATGCTTATAATATTCATAAATAAATTAGTAAACAGTATAAAATCAAAAAGAGATAAAACAATAATATTTTATTATAACAATAGAATATTAGAATTAATGAGATTACTTGAAAAAAATAATTATATAACATATAAACTAATAAGTAGACAAGAAACTCCAAGTCCAGAAATAGAATTAAGTATAGTAAGTAGTAATATAAAGAATTTAACATTTATATCAAAACCATCTAGAACAGTTCATATTAAATATACAAAATTATTAACAGTGCCATATGATTGTATATTATCAACAAACGAAGGACTTATAACAAAAAAACAGGCATTAGAACTAGGTATAGGTGGAATCCTACTATTGAAAATTCATGTGTAAAATTACTTAGTAATTAAAAAGAAATGCAAAAAGCGTACGCCTTTTTTGACCAATTCGAAATCATTCGATTACTTCCAATCCACCCTTTTGGAAATTTTGATATTTCAATAACAAATAGTACATTATTCTTACTTTTAGCAGCTTTATATTTTGTATTTTTCTACCAAACAAATTTACAAAATGGAACAGTTGTACCAGGAAGATATCAAAGTATTATAGAAATATCGTATGAAACAATTCATGATATGATTAAGGAAAATATCCCAGGTAGAGATGGATATAGATTTTTCCCATTCCTTTATACAATCTTTATTTTCATACTAATAATTAATTTATTTGGACTAATTCATTATACATTTACACCAACAGCTCACTTTGCAATAACATTTGGGCTAAGTACAAGTATATTTTTGGCAACAGTAATCATGGGTTTTACAAACTTTAAATTAGATTACTTTTCATTTTTAATGCCTAATGGAGCACCAATGGTAATGGCATGATTCTTAGTTCCAATTGAGATGATTTCGCATGTTGCTACTGCTTTAACATTAGGACTTCGATTAGCCGGTAATATTACAGCTGGTCACTTATTATTCGCTATTTTATCTAGTTTTGCATGACAAATGTTAATGGCTGGTGGAATGATTGCTGTTGCAAGTTTATTCCCTCTAGTTATTTGTTTTGCTATTACTGTATTAGAAATGGCTGTTTCAGCTATCCAAGCTTATGTATTCGTATTATTAACTGTTATTTATTTAAACAACGCAATGCACCTACATTAATGCCACAATTATGAATAGAAACTTGAGTTGGTCAATTTTTTTGACTTTTAGTTATTTTATTTCTTTTCCATTTCTATATGGTAAATAACGTAATTCCAACAATTGCTACAATTTTTAAAATTAGAAAAACTTTAGGAGCAAAAGAAGATGCTACAATAGAAAATACTGGTAAAGAAAATAATGATTTAAAAATTACTTTACCAGCAGCAAGTGTTAAAGCTGTATCTATAACAAATTTTGCATCTGCTAGAGCAAACTGAATTAAAAATAATTCTTAAACAATGTTATACTTACTTTACATATTAGAATCTTTATTAAAAGTTCTATTAATAGTAGTTCCTTTATTAATTGCTGTTGCCTATGTTACTCTTGCAGAAAGAAAAATTATGGCCTCTATGCAATTAAGAAAAGGACCTAATGTTGTAGGATTTGCTGGTCTTCTTCAGCCTTTAGCTGATGGATTAAAATTATTTTCAAAAGAAACAATTTTACCTACTCACGCTAATTTAATTATTTTTATTATAGCTCCCATACTTAGTTTAATATTAGCTTTATTATCTTGAGCCGTTATTCCATACGCTGAAGGTGCTGTATTAGCCGATGTTAATGTCGGTTTATTATACTTATTTGCTATTAGTTCTATTTCTGTTTATGCTATTTTAATGTCAGGATGAGCCAGTAACTCTAAATATGCTTTTTTTGGAGCTATAAGAGCCGCTGCTCAAATGATTAGTTATGAAGTTTGTATTGGTTTAATTATTTTAGCCGTAATTGTATGTGTAGGAAGTTTGAATTTAACTGATATTGTTAATGCACAAAAAGATTGTTGATTCGTATTTCCATTATTTCCAGCTGCTGTTATGTTCTTTGTATCTGCACTAGCAGAAACTAATAGAGCTCCTTTTGATCATGCTGAAGGTGAATCTGAATTAGTTTCTGGATTTAATACTGAATATTCTGGAATGACTTTTGCTTTATTCTTTTTAGCAGAGTATTCTCATATTATTATTATGTCTTTAATTGTTGCTTTATTATTTTTTGGTGGATGATTACCTTTTACTTTTGGATTTGATAATATTTTTAATCCATTAACATGAATCCCTCCTCAATTTAATTTAGCTATTAAAACCTGTTTCTTTGTATTCTGTTTCGTATGAGTTAGAGCTTCATTTCCAAGATGTAGATATGATGCTTTAATGCAATTGCTATGAAAATCTTATTTACCACTATCTTTAGGATTTTTAATTTATGTTGCAAGTATTATTTTAATTTTTTCTTAATAAATTATATAAAGAAACGTAAAAATGGAACTTTATTCATATGTCATAGTATTATGAAAGGAATACCCTTTCTAACAGGAAGTGATTTTGGTATTAATTTCGACCTGCAAAGTCGATTATGTGAGTTCGAATCTCACCACTTCTTATGTGAATCATTAAATCACTCAAACAATACAATTCTGTGTGAGTTCGACATTTCTTAATCCTAGATGGATTAACATATATATAAAGTTCTGTTTGATAATGGCAGAGAGCTAACGCTAGTAACGGGATGTGAGACATGCAAGTAGAATGAACTAAAATCAATATGAATTTTAGAATTGCGTCCGGGCGAGTAATAGTAAAGAACCTACCTTTAACTTGGGAATAAAATACCCGATAAAATCAAAAAAAGATACTTGGGCTCGTCACCCTAATTTCTCTAAAAGGGCATAGGTTGTCACCTATACTTTTAGTTGATTATAAAACCAAAGATTCAAAAATCAATTAGTTGTTTAGATTTAAAACTATCTCAACATAAAACAAGATGTGATATTGTCTAGGTGGTTTAAGAGGGGCTTTACCCAGATTAGTTAGTTGGTAGTGTAATAGACTACCAAGACGATGATCTGTAGCTGGTATGAAAGTACGTACAGCCGCACTAGAACTGAAACACGGTCTAGACTTACATTGTGAGGCAGCAGTCAAGAGTATTTCCCAATGAACGAAAGTTTGAGGATGCCACGTTAAATTTAATAGGTATTAAATAGTAAGAAATCTATAGTGAAGTTTTTTTATGATAAGAGCAGTCCAAGACATGTGCCAGAAGACTCGGTTATACATGCTGCTCGAGTGTTGCTCTATAACTAAAGGCGTAAAGGGTGAGTAGGTGGATAATGAAGTCCTAATGAAAATTTTAAAGAATACAACTTTAAGAAATTTAGGATACTCTTTATCTAGAGTTTTATAGAGGATTGCAGAATTTCTAGTGTATCGATAGAATGAGTAAATATTAGAAGGAATACCAAAGGCGAAGGCAGCAATCTGGGTAAAAACTGACGCTGAATCACGAAAGTTAGGGGAGCAAATCCGATTAGAGACCGGAGTAGTCCTAACCGTAAACGTTGTACACTAAGTGTGAGCTAATGTTCGTGCTGTAGATAACTCGTTAAGTGTACCGCCTGAATACTACGATCGCAAGATTAAAACTCAAATTAATTGGCGGTTCTGGAGATAGATGGAGGAGCATGTGGTTTAATGCGACGATCCGCGCGAAACCTTACCTGATCTAGTACGATTTTAGAAAATTAACCGTTCAGATGCTGCATGGCTGTCGTCAGTTCGTGCTTTGAAACGTCAGGTTAATTCCCTATAACGAACGCAACTCCCATCTAATATTTACTACTATTAGAAACCGCTATCGAAAAGATGGATGAAAGAGGGAATTACGTCAAGTCCTTATGGCTCTTATGATCAGGGCTACTACATGTGCTATAATGGATATTACAATCATTTACTAATCAGCAATGATGCGTTAATATATAAAGATATCCTTAGTTCGGATTGAAGACTGCAAACCGTCTTCATGAAGCAAGATTCATTAGTAATCGAAGAGTAGAGTGCTTCGGTGAATTATCGACCCAGTTCGTACAAACCGCCCGTCACTAGGGCAAATTTTGGCCTAATCCCAAGTCTGAGCTTATTATAACTACTTTTTAACCAAACTTTATAAATAAGTCTTTTATCAAGATAGGTCTGAGATGCCTTAAAAGTCGTAACACGGTAGCCGTACAAGAATGTGTGGCTGGATGAATTAATATCAATAATAAAGATATACACATCAAAATAATTATTATAATAAAGATATACAACGATACACAATACACATAAAAATAATTATTATAATAAAGATATACAACGATACACAATACACATCAAAATAATTATTATAACAAAATAATTATGAGGCATTAGTAGCTCAGTTGGTAGAGCAAGTCGCTTCGGATGTCTTTGCGGGGGTTCGAATCCCTCCTAGTGTTCGCATAGCATTACTAAGTTACCTGGTAAACTTTCAGTCTTCCAAATTGATAAAAAGGGTTCGAGTCCCTTGTGATGCAAAATGAGTAACAATAAGTTTTCGATGAATGACTTGCCTTTTACAATAGAAGGACGCAATAATTGCGAAAAAGGTAGATGAAATGAATTGATTCTATACCTTCCTAGAGAGAAATCTTAACTTTATATAACCCTGTGAACTGAAACATCTTATTAACAGGAGGAAAAGAAATCAATCGAGATTAAGTTAGTAGTGGCGAGCGAAACCTTAAAAAGCCCCAGTAGTAAAACATAATTAATAAGAATTCCAAGAAACCATAGATGGTGATAGTCCAGTATTATTAATACTTTTTATGATATAGAGTATAACCCAAATAGGGTTTGAAGACAGTGGTATCCAACCACTAAGGCTAAATATGTGTAAAAGAGCGATAGTGAACCAGTAACGTGAGTGAAAGTTGAAAAGAGTTGTCCTCTGAGCAAAAAACAATCTCAAAATTGTTTTAGCAGGGGGAAGAATTGAGCCATCGAACAGTGAAATAGATTCTGAAATCGGAAATTAAAAAGCACACAAAGTTATATATAACGATGTGGTACCTTTTGTATAATGGATTTGCGAGTATATTTATTAGGCATAGGACGAAAGTCATAGTGAAAACGAGTCTTAATAGGGCGACAGTCTAATGAATATGGACCCGAAACCAAGTGATCTATTCATGAGCAGATTGAAGCTAGATTAGTTTTTAGTGGAGGATCGAACCAGTCTCTGTTGCAATAGGGTTGGATGACTTGTGAATAGAGGTGAAATGCCAATCGAACTTGGATATAGCTGGTTATCTTCGAAAAGTATTTAGGTACTGTGTGTAATGAACTAAAACAATTAGCAATCTATAAATATCACGTGGTGTAAGAAGTTAACACCATCATGAAGCCATTACACCTTGGCTTCATACGATATTTAGTCAGATTTATTTAATGAAACCTAGACTCCTAAGCAGGATTCTCCAAGCTAAGATAGAAATTCAATATCTATAAGCGGTAGAGCACTAATTTGATATTTGGCTTCTCAAAGAGTTGTACTTTGTCAATTTAAACTCCGAATTCTTATAGTATAGTTATGCAGACAGTCTTAGGGGGTAAGCTTCTAAGACAAGAGGGAAACAACCCAGATCTAAAGCTAAGGTCATTAATCAAAATTAAGTGTGAAAAGAATAGGTTTAACAAAGACATCTGGGAAGTAGGCTTGGAAACAGCCACCTTCTAAGAATAACGTAACAGTTTACCAGACAAATGTTTTACCTATCTGAAAATTTACGTGGCTAAAATTTTGAACCGAAGCTTAGATTTTTAATAAAGGTAGAAGATCGTGTTGTATGTAATTAATAAGGAAACTTAAAACCAACAGTGACAATGCAAATATGAGTAACTAAAAAATCTTATAAAAAAAGATTCACCTATAGCCCAAGGTTTTCATCACAATGATTAACAATGATGTAATATATACAGCCCCTAAGATTACCTGAAAAGTTCATTCGATGGGTATGCTCAGTTCTGACATTTATTCGACACTAAATAAATCAAGAAATAAGATTGAGCGATTATTTTAAATAATTTTTACTGTACTAAAACTAACACAAGTGGGCCAGAAGAGTATTCTAAGGTGATGGGAGAACTAACCATAAGGAACTCGGCAAAATTTTTCCGTAAGTTCGCAAGAAGGAAATCCGAAAGGAAGCATAAAATCGGGAAGGGCAACTGTTTACTAAAAACACAACTTTAAGCTAAGATTCATATCATCGTATTTGAAGTGACTCCTGCCCAATGATTGTAACCGAAATTTTCTGGTCAATAGCTAGGAATATAAGGTCAATTAAATGGCGGCCATAACTCTGATGGTCCTAAGGTAGCGCAATCAATATTCAATTAATTGTTGAAAAGTATGAGAGGAGTAATGATCTTTCCACTGTCTCATGGATAGACCCAGTGAAATTGAACTCGTAGTGAAGATGCTACGTTAACGCTATAAGACAAGAAGACCCTAGAAGCTTTACTGTTAGGTTGTATTGTAAACTCTTACTATTTGTGTAGTTTAGTTGGTAGTCTTACTCCAGATCTCTAGATCTTTGATTAGACATAAAGTGAAATACCAATCTGATAGATAAGACGTTTACTCACTAATTAGGAAAAGTGCATCCCAGACAGTTTTGTTGGGGCGACAGCCTTCTAAAAAGTAACGAAGGCTTTCAAAGGTCATTTCATCTTCATTAGAAATGAAGAGTTGAGTGTAAGAGCATATAATTGGCCTGACTGTGAGATCGATGGATCGAACAGGGACGCAAGTCGGATCTAGTGAACCACATTCTATTTTTGGTAATGGTTGTGATAATAAACTAAGTTACTCTAGGGATAACAGTGTAATATCTGGCAAGAGTCCTTATCGACCCAGATGTTTGCCACCTCGATGTTGAATTGCCGTATCCTCCTGGTGCAGAAGCTAGGAAGGGTTGGACTGTTCGTCCATTAAAACGGTACATGATTTGAGTTTAAACCGTCGTAAGACAGGTTGGATTCTATCTATAGTGTTATTTTAAACGATTAAAATAAATCTATTCGTACGCAAGGATTTTAGATTTCGTTCCTATGGTGTAACAGTTGTTATTTTAATAGCACCGCTGTGTAGCTACGAACCATATGATAAGTGCTGGAACAAGCTAAGCACGAAGCATACTTTAATATTACGTTTTATAAGCGAGTAAGACTAACTCGATATTAGGTAGTAAGTGCAAATTTTGAAAAAAAAAAGCTTAACTTTACTAACTTCATTTTTTAACTCATAAAATTAAAAATTAGATATAAATATATCGAATCAGGTATAAGCTATCTGATTCGATATATTTATCGCTAATTTGTCCGAATTGCACATGAATCGGACTATGCCTTCGATAGTGAATGAATCGTAATACATAATACATAATTTGTCCGAATTGTTATTTAATCGGACTATGCCTTCGATAGTTCGTAATAAGTAATTTGTCCGAATTGTTGTTTAATCGGACTATGCCTTCGATAGTGAATGAATCGTAATACAGTATAAGTAATAAACCTATTACCTATACTTATATAGTACACATCTATGCCTCGATAGCTCAGTTGGTTAGAGCGATACACTGAAAATGTATAGGTCGATGATTCGAATTCATCTCGAGGCATATAAACCCTATTACGATCAACCTACGAACTCGTCTAATGGTAAGACCCCTTATTTTGATTGAGGTTAGTATAGGTTCGATCCCTATGTTCGTATTAACAATACATAATCCTAACTAGTATACATCCATTCTAGAATTCAAGTATAAAGTAACGTTACCTAGGTTTTGATTCCTAGAACGAAATATGAAATCTTTAACAATACCAAAAGCTATTAATTTACATCTTTTTAAAGCTAAAAATAAGAATATTATTCAATTAACAAATAAAAAAACATCTATCTGATTTTTAATAAAAGATACGAACATTATAGTAAGTAAAAGAGTCTTGACAGCAAGCTCACAAACTATACGATGCCTTAAAAAAGCTATACAAAGCATTCAAGTAGGACATAAAAGAACTTTAATTTTATTAGGTGTTGGATTTAAAGCATCTATTATTGAAAAATTAGAAGAAAGATTTTTAGTATTAAAAATCTCTAATACAAAACCACCTACTTTTAAGATACCTAAAGATATTTCTATAACTATTAATAGAGAAAAAATAAGTTGTTGATCATATCATCCAACTTTAATTGATCATTTCTTTAAGGATATCATTTTAAAAACACCTGGAAACTTTATTAAATGAGAATAACATTAAAAGACCATTACGCAGGTAATTGACGTAATTGAAGAAACTATCCACGCCCTATTGACCAACAACAAAAAAATAAATTAGCCAAATTATTAATAGAAAATGGCCATATACAAGTTAGATTTAAAAAAAACACTAATCCTGCTACTAAGATTCATCCTAATAATTGAACTACAAGGATAAATCCCTATCTAAAATATGACTATTCCATATTAAATGTATATCTTTTTCATTTTCCCCAATGAAAAAAACCAATACATCAATATGATAATATTACTATTAGACCCCCAAGGAGAACTTCTACGTATAAACATAAATTATTTTTAAAAAAGAATTATAATGAAGATAGTCCTACACTTGACTATCTTGTTTTTAAAGCTGGTTGAGCAAATTCAATTAAAAATGCTAGACACCTTATTAGACAAGCCCAAATTACTGTTAATAATATAACAATATTTAATCATAAATTTGAGCCTAAAAAAGCCTCTATTATTAAGAATTTAAATCCTAACTCTATATTTCACTATTATAAACAGAAATATTATGCCACTTTCCGTTATAGAAAATTTTATAGACCTAAGAAATTTCAATCTCATAGACATCGACTAATCTTTAAATTACGTATGCAATTTACCAGATATCCTTTTGCTATACAGCCAAACTGCATGACAAAAATTAATTTTAATAAGATTTATTATGATTAACTACCTTTAAGTGTCGGAACCGGTAGACGAGACTGACTTAAAATCAGTTGCTCTTTATGGGCGTGTGAGTTCAAGTCTCACCTTAAAGAAATCGAAAAAAAATAGCTAGTATTAATAACCTGAACCCTATAGATCTCAAATGTTCTTAATACTAGTTATTTTATTCGGCATGTCATACTTACTATGGCAAGCACTCATTTGGTATAATAGACCTGCCAACTACGTGCCTCATAAGTACTTAATGCGGCAAAGACTTAGATACAACAAAAAAATATTCTTTTCTCACAAATAATACAAACGCCTCTTATACCAGGCCTACATATATCTACCTGAGCCAGTAGCATAATGGTAGTGCACGATACTCATAATATTAAAAGTGTTAGTTCAACTCTAACCTGGCTTAAACTAATACACGGTGGTCATAACTCAGTTGGTAGAGTAGCTCTCTGTGGATGAGCAAGTCGAGAGTTCGATTCTCTCTGGTCACCCCAAACCCTTTAACTCAGTTGGTTAGAGTGCTTTCCTTACAAGAAAGATGTCGTGGGTTCGAATCCCCCAAGGGTTAATATAGCCTCACTTTAAGGAAAAAACTCTCCCCCCCGGGTTAGGACTTGTTATAGGGTGATCTAAAGTGAGTATACTACTAATTTTATGTGCCATCCCGTACTTACTATGGGAAGGACTCAGTTGGTATAATAAACCCGCTAACTACATAGCACATAAAATTAGTAGTGTATAGCTATTACCCTTAGCAATTAGCTTCAGATCTTAAGGAAGATTCCTATCATTGATAGGAAGATTCTTAAGGTCCTAAAAAAGGTTACATGATTTATCAGTCGCTCTAACAACTGAGCTACTAGCTTCACACTCTATTCCCTGAAGATTTACGTAAGGGGAATAGAGTGTGAAGATTTACGTCAGGATGCTTCAGCTCCTAAAGCAGGATCCTGAAGGGAATAGAGTGTTTCTTAGAGCTATGACGAGGGAATAATCTTCAGTAACCTGAACCCTATAGATCTCAAATGTTATATTTTTTTGTTAAATTGTTATTTAATGGCGGACTATGCCTTCGATAGTGAATAAATCGTAATACATAGTACATAATTTGTCCGAATAAATAACAATCAATTATTGATTCATTAATTGATTGTTATTTAATGGCGGACTATGCCTTCGATAGTGAATAAATCGTAATACATAGTACATAATTTGTCCGAATAAATAACAATTTAACAAAAAAGAAGATTAATTAAATCATTTTTCTAATCAAATAATTGATCCAATAAAAGATCAAATTAATGATGAAATTAATGATTCTGATCCAATGAATTAATTTTTTTAAACTCAATACTTACTATAATCAAATAAAGAATCAAATAAATAATCAAATAAATAATCCTAATGATATTAGTCTCAACCTTCAATAGAGATGTGGTCCGAGTAGTATACATGATTTAAAGGAGTATACATTATTTAAATACAAGACACTATTACGAAAGGGCCTGATTCTTACACAAGCTCATGTAGAGATAGATGATCTCCGCAGAAGAACATCTCAGATTTGGAAAGACTCAATGAATCCGAAACTGAGCTCAAATACTTTATTAAAAACTGTACGGATAACGTATTGGTTTCGTTACCAGACTCATTACCTGGCTTTTAGGAGGTTCGACTCCTCCCCGTGCTATATGTCAACAATAAACCAAATAATTAAAAAACCAAGAAAAAAACCTACAAAAAAAAGTAGAGTACCTGGATTTAAAAAACAACCATTTGCTAAAGGTATTTGTCTTAAAGTTTTTATTGCAAAACCTAAAAAACCTAATTCAGCCTTGAGAAAAGTTGCTAGAATCAGACTTAGTACAAAAAAAACAGTCAATGCACATATCGGAGGAGAAGGACATACACTACAACAATTCGGTACAGTATTAGTACGAGGTGGAAGATGTAGAGATTTACCTGGTGTTAAATATAGATGTGTAAGAGGAAAATACGATCTATATGGAGTTGCAAATAGAAGAAATTCAAGATCTAAATATGGAACTCTTCGACCTAAAGATTTATAATGAAACCTAAAAGTACTAAATTTAAAAAATATCATAAACCTTATTTAAAAAACTACTACAATTATAAAACCAATTTAATTTATTCACAATATGCATTAGTTACAACTGAACCATCTTTAATTACAGCTTCACAACTAGAAGCAATAACTCTTACTATTAAAAGAGCCCTAAAAAGAAAAGGAAAAATCATTCATAGAGTATTTCCACATCAATCTTTAACAAAAAAACCTCAAGAAGTTAGAATGGGAAAAGGAAAAGGGAATGTTCATCAATGAGTACAAGTCTTAAAACCTAACTCTATTATTTTAGAACTTCATGTATCTTCTAAAGCTGTTGCTAAAATTGCCCTAAAAGCTGCCTCTAATAAACTTCCATTTAAAACCAAATTAATTGTTTAAACATGAGGAAAATATTGTTTAATGATTTAAATTATCTTAAACTTTTTATGACAACTGAATATCTAAATACAATTATTACAATTGAATCTCACCTTAACATTACTAACTATATCACACTATCCTTTATACTCTTTATTATGGGAGTATTAGGAATTATTATAAACCGGAAAAATATTATTATACTTTTAATGTCTATTGAATTAATGTTATTAAGTATTAACTTTTTATTAATCACAGTTTCAACGCTACTAGATAATATACATGGACAAGTGTTTGCTCTTTATATTCTTGTAGTTGCAGCGGCTGAATCTGCAATTGGATTATCTATTTTAATTGCTTATTATAGAGTAAGAGGAACAATTTCTGTAAAGTTTACCAACCTCCTAAAAGGTTAATCGCCTAGGATGTTGTAGATCCTTGCTCTAGCTATCAATAAATACAGATCAATAAATACAGATCAATAAATACAGATCAATAAATACAGATCAATAAATACAGATCAATAAATACAGATCAATAAATGAGAGGAAGGAATGCTTCTATTTATTTTATATGTTTCTTTTTTTTCTTTGTCTTCTTTCACAGTTCATTAGGACCTACGACAGAAATTGGACAACTTCATCAATTAGGTCTGCTATTAAAATTAAAAGGTGTAATTGTTCACATTATTTCTAATCATGTTCCGCGTATTAAGTATTTATGTGCAATATATTTATTTGATTTATTATATGTACGCAGGGTTTCAACCAGGATGTAAGCAACGGCTAATAAAATAAACGTAAGGTAAACCATTACCGGTTAATGGGCTAGGATGTTGTAGTCCAGTGGTTGGACACTTGTTTCATGCGCAAGCTACGGGGGTTCGAATCCCTCCAACATCATTTATATTAAATTTATACTTCTTTCTTTCCTTTAGCTTTCTTTATACTGAAACTGCTAAAACTTTAAATATTTATTAAAAATGTTAGAAGCTGCTAAAATGATCGGAGCTGGAGCTGCTACTGCCGGAGTAGGAGGAGCTGGAGCTGGAATTGGTGCTGTATTCGGAGGTATGATCCAAGGATTTGCAAGAAACCCTGCGTTAAAACAACAACTTTTCACTTACTGTATCCTAGGATTCGCCCTGGCTGAAGCCATGGGTCTATTCGCACTGATGATGGCTTTCTTATTATTATATGCTATGTAATTTATTACACCATATAATTAAGAAAACCCCCATTAATAAGGATCACAACTCTATATTAGAGTCTTCAGGTCATAGTTTCAATGGTAAAACGCCTGCTTTGGGAGCTGGTGATATAGGTTCGAATCCTGTTGACCTGATCTTACATTTACTAAGATGTGTAGCTCAGTGGTAGAGCGAGGCACTTTTAATGCCCCGGTCGGAGGTTCGAATCCTCTCACATCTATACACTGGCTTAGCATTACCTCTATTCTACGTTAAATTCGTAGTATATGAGAAGAATTCAAGTGTATCCTTCAGCTTATATACCATATACCCTATGCAGCAATATTTATGCCTCCATTATATAACAAGATAACTCCAGTTAATCCTAAATAATAATGCCAAATATCAAATCCACACTGACGCTTTTTCATGGCACTTCGTAGAAAGGGTTAGCATTACCTCTATTCTACGTTAAATTCGTAGTATATATTTATGAAACGTTCAAAATGAAAAGCATTCGAGCTTACAGGTCAAGACCAAAGATCTAAATTAATAACACCCGATATGGTTAATAACAATATTAAAATAAGTAATGGAAAAGATGAAAGAACTGTTAAAATTACTGTAGACCACGTCAATCATAAATTGGGAGATTTTAGTCACTCAAAAATAACCCCTAGATTTAAAAAAAAACATAAAAAATAATGAAAGAAACATCAAAGAAGATAGGTATTAGTCAACCGTGATTTTTTAATACATTTCCCTACAACCCTACCCTTTTAAAACAACAAATTTTTATTACAGCCTTTTTTAATAATTTTGGTATATTAGTATCAGATATATATATATCTGAATATAGACACTTGTTAACCTACCACCTTACAATTTTTTTGTCACATACAAAACATTATAGTGTTATAAAACCTATATTAAATGTTTTAAAGCCTTTACTTGTTATAAAATATAAAAAAAATATATCTTTTAATATAAAACGTTCCCCTTCACTCTATTATGATGATAAAATTTTAGGATCATGATTAAAGCTTAATATTCAAAAAGATACAATGAAGGTTAGACCTTTAATTAAGAAACTTTTACACAAAGACAAATTAAAAAATAAAAGTCCTTCCACCACTTATAAGACCTATCTTAAAGCAATAAAGATGGATAATGCTTGACTTAATTATTGCTCCTTATTTCACTCTCAAAAGCCTTTATCTTTAAAATATTTACCCCAAAGAATATCCGCTTTAAGAACAAGGTTAGTCCAAAATAATAAATCTTTAATCTATTATAGAAATAAAACATTTATACCCTTACCATCCAATAAAACAATTTATACAAATATTTCTCATACAAAACAATTGAATATTAAACTTAGTAAACTAAATATTATTTAATGATCCAAAAAATAATACAATGAATTAGAAGTAGATTAATTATTTTAGACTTCACACTTACTAGAATTATCGAATATATAATATTAGAAACTCAATGAGCTATTATGAATATTGGTGCTTATTTGTATTTTAAAAAAATTTTTTTAAACTCAGTACTTACTATACTTATCCCATATATAATATTACAAACTCAAATCAGAATGAGATATTATTTAATCTTGGCTATTCTGTATATTCGTCTTTTTTTCCATCTTATGTTCAAACATGATAGAACACTAAAAATTTGTATGATCTTGTTATTGGTGTATTTATTATATTACATTAACGGAAATGGTGCCTTTCCCTTTCCCATAATAATTCTTTAATAATGTTAACCACATTAAACATAATTGATAACTCCGGAGCTAACTTCGCTCGTGTTATTAAGATTCTTAACAAAAAAACAACCCTTGCTATTGGAGTTCTAGTCCTTGTTTCAGTAACCAAAAACATTGCGCATTCTAAAATAAGAAAGGGTGATGTTATAAAAGCTATACTTATAAATGCTTCTCACTTAAGTATTATAACAAAAATAATAAGTAAAAAATCAATTATACTTATAAAACTTGCTCCTAAAGGTAAAGAATATCTTCCTTTAGGAACTAGAATTAAAGGACCTGTTTCTTCAAACTTAAGAAACAAAAATGGGATGAATAGAATCATTTCCTTATCTAAACGTACTCTATAATAATGATAAAAAATTTAAACCGTAAAAATACTCATGATCTATTACACCAATTTCAATGAACACACCCACTTCAAAAAACTAAATTAATTCAGACTAATATTAATACTGCTAATAATAGACTTATTAAACAGCCTAAACTTATTAATCCTTTATATTTCTTTTTAACTTTATTTTTATCCCAAAAACCCAAAGTTAAAATATCTAAAAAATCTATTGCTTCTTTTAAAGTTAGACCTAATATGCCCTTAGGTACTAAAAATAATTTACATAAGTATCATTTAAATATGTTTTATACTACTTTTATAACTAGTTTATTACCAATATTTGAAAATGAAAATTCTAGTAAAGTAACAACAGCTAAAAATCATAAGTCTTATACCATTCTTCTATCTTATGGTTGAAATGATATTAATAATCCTATTGTTAACTCTGGTGACTATTTACTATCCTATCCTTTTTTAGATGGAGCTCATATACAATGAATCATACAATCACCTGTAAAGAATATTCCTTTTTATTACTTTAAATAGAGTAGATATATGTAGGGCTATGGGATATTTTCCTTAATGTCATACAATCCCCTGTAAATAATATTCCTTAGAGATGTGGGATATTTTCCTTACGATATTTCTATAATATTACAGATAACTCTAGTAGCTCAGTTGGTAGAGCGACAAACCGATAATTTGTTGGCCGATGGTTCAAATCCTTCCTAGGGTAGTTAAAAAATAAAATGCTGAAAATTCTACCGATGGTTCAAATCCTTCCTAGGGTATATGAAATTCTATAATCATGACTCACCTATAATAAATGAGCATTTATTATCACTGCCAAAATTTGATTCTAAGCCATCATACCTATCTCAACTAGAAAAAATGTATAGCAAAATGACTTTAAAACAATTAATAAAATTACTTAACCCACAAATTATAAAAGTACCCTATAATAAATCCTATTTAAAAGGATTACAATTAACTTTAAAGGGTAGATTAAAAGGTGCTAGAAGAGCAAGAAAAATGACAAATCACCATGGATCTATTGGTCCTAATACTTATAGTAAGCGTTCTAAATCTAATCAACAAACAATATATACAAAATGAGGGACATGAAATTTAAAAACCAGTTTATCAAGGACTACAAACCTACAACACCGTCATTAAGACATCGAAAAATTCTTACACAACCTAAAAAAAATATACGTATTAAATCTTCTTCTGCTTCTATAAAAAACCATGCTGGAAGAAATAATACTGGATCTATTACTACTAGACATCATGGAGGAAGACATAAAAGATACTATAGAGATATTGACTTTAAACGACTTAATGCCCCTTATGCTTTATCTTCCTTATTGTCTATTGAAAATGATCCTAATCGATCTGCCAATATTGCAAGGTATTTTTCTCCTTTATTTAAATCCTTCTATATTGTTGCTCCTGAAAATATTTCTAATGAAATTCAAGGACCTAAGTATCCTTATAATAGATATGTAAAAAATGGAGATACTTTACCTTTAACAGATATACCTATTGGATCTAAATGTTATAATATACAAACTAACTTTAATTCCAATCCTACTATAGCTAGATCTAGTGGATCCGCTGCCACATTATTAAAAACTGACTCTATTAATGCTACTATTCGATTACCAAGTAAAAAAATTATAAACTTGAATAAAAGATTTTTAGCTACTGTAGGACAGCCTAGTAATTCTAATAAAAATCTAACTGTTAAAGGGAAAGCTGGAGCTAATCGATGACGAGGTAAAAGACCCACTGTTAGAGGTTATGCTATGAATGCCCATGATCACCCCCATGGTGGAAAAACTAGTGGTGGAATTCAACCTAAAACTTTATGAGGAAAACAAGCCAAATGAGTTAAAACACGTAAGACCTCTTCCTAATTATCCTAATAAACCTAAAAATATCTTCCTAATTATGCTTTATTCATAACCCCCCTTTTTTTTCGATCTCATATAAAAATAAAAATAAAAAAATGTTAAAACACGTAAGACCTCTTCCTAATTATCCTATTTCACCTTAACCTAACAAATATCTTCCTAATTATGCTTTATTCATCACCCCCCTTTTTTTTCGATCTCAGTATCTATATAAAAATTAAAAACAAAAAATGTCAAAACACTACCACCCATTTCACCTTGTTGACCCTAGCCCATGACCATACGTTGGATCATTTGGAGCATTAGGTATGACGACAGGAGGAGTTATGTATATGCACTCTTACCTGTACGGAGACCTACTATTATTAAGTTCTATGACTATCGTTATTTTAGTAATGATAGTTTGATGAAGAGATGTTATTAGAGAAGCAACTTTTCAAGGACACCATACTCTTATAGTTCAAAGAGGATTAAAATGAGGAATGCTTCTATTTATTTTATCTGAAGTTTGTTTCTTTTTTTCTTTCTTCTGAGCCTTCTTTCACAGTTCATTAGGACCTACGACAGAAATTGGAGCTGTATGACCTCCTGTAGGAATTACACCTCTTAATGCTTTCGATGTTCCATTATTAAATACTGCTATTTTATTAACATCTGGAGCTACAGCTACTTGAGCACATCATGCAATTATTGGTGGAAATAGATACCATACTATCCTTGCTCTAGCTATTACTATTAGTTTAGGAATTGTATTTACCGCCTTACAAGCTATGGAATATTATGAAGCTCCTTTTACTATTGCTGATTCAGTTTACGGTTCTACTTTCTTTGTAGCTACTGGATTCCATGGATTACATGTTTTAATTGGAACTGCATTCTTAATAGTATGTTTCTTTAGAATTATTGCTCACCACTTTACTAAGCACCACCATAATGGATTCGAAGCTAGTTTATTTTACTGACACTTTGTTGATTATGTGTGAATCTTTTTATTCATCTGTATTTATTGATGAGGAGCATAATCTTTACTTACCTTAAATTCGTAGGTGAAGTCGTTATGACACTTGGGCCATTCGTGCCTATTATTCTGTGCTAAGTAGAGAACCTAGTTTATTTTACTGACACACAGGAATCTTTTTATTCATCTGTATTTATTGATGAGGAGCATAATCTTTACTTACGTTAAATTCGTACTAGAGAATCGTCATAAATAACTCACAAAATATATATGAATCCTATTAACAGAAATCCTAAACATGGACATTATTGGTACAACTATATTAAAGAAACCTTTTATAATAAAACCATTGTTACTTGAGAACCTCCTGTCGTCATACCCCCTAAATGAGAACCATATTTAATTTTTACTAAAACCAATGTTTTTATGGCTAAAAAGCCTAAAACTCCAAAAATTAAAGATTCACCTTATAGAAAGCCCTTTATAAATTATCAAGAGAAACTTCTTTTTAAACGTAATATTATACCTTATTTCCATTTCATTAAATATAAAATGGATCCTATTAAAAAACCTAATTATAGAACTATTAAATATAAAAATAATTCAATAATTATTTTAAATCACCCTGAAATATATAAACGGTATATTTTAAAATATGTTAAACCCAATTTTAGAGATAATTATACGTCTGAAAAAACCGCTCTAACATATACTATTAACCCAAACTTTTACCGAAAATTTCAATTCCTATGAACTAATAAACATAATACCTTTAAAAATATTGCCGAGAAGAATATAAGACGGTTGAGAATTAAAAGAATTAAAAGAAATAACAAAAAAATAAAACTTACTATTAATTATAAAATGTGAAAATATGATCGGTTATTATATAATAATTATAATCTATTTAAAAGACATAATACTAACAAATCTTATTTACACCTAAATCATATTTTTTCTATTATTAATACACCACATCTAACTCTTATACCTAAAATTTTCCCTGTTAATCATGATAATAGAGCCAGATTTTCTTATCAGTTTTATAGACCACTTTTTATTAATCAACAAACAATTATTACTCTTATATTACAAAATAAATATTACATATATTTTATACTCAATACAATTAAAAACTATCCTCAAATTTTTAATTATCAATCAATATTTCATTGGTATACACAAGAATTAGTTATTTCTATATTTAATATCTTACCCTTACCTTATTGATCACATCTTTTACATTGAATTAAAAATAAAAATGTTCTTAAACAAATTACACCTAATGATCAGTTGCATAATATTAATAATTGAACACGCTCTAAGAGAATTAATACACATATTGAGTATTATCCTCACAATAAAAAATTAAATAAGAGAAAACAATTACAATTTAAAACTACTTATCCTTACAAATTTTAAATTATTTAGTAGCTCAGTTGGTTAGAGCGAAGAGCTGTTAACTCTTAGGTCGTGAGTTCGAATCTCACCTAGATAGAGTCCAAGAAATATGCCTCATTTATTGGAATATGGAATGGCTAACGAGATAGAGGTATGTAATTAATAAGGAAACTTAAAACCAACTTCGTTCTATAACACTGCCTTACGAAAAGTGATATGGGCATACACCCCGTTCCTGTAGCTCAGAGGTAGAGCGATTGTTTTCTAATCAATATGTCGGAGGTTCAAGTCCTCCCAGGTACTCTCCACAGATTAAATATCTAAAAAATCAATTGCTTCACTAAAAAGAATTCAAGGGGTACTTCACTAAAAAGAATTCAAGGGGTACTTCACTAAAAAGAATTCAAGGGGTACTTCACTAAAAAGAATTCAAGGGGTACTTCACTAAAAAGAATTCAAGGGGTACTCTTATATAGGTTAAATTCCTAGATAATAATTATGTACATACTAGTTTTGTTTATACCATTAGTTAGCAGTATTACAGCCGGGTTATTTGGGCGAAAAATTGGTGAAAAAGGTGCAGGAACCTTTACATCATGTTGTATAGTTGCAACAGCCTGTATTTCATGGTGAATATTGTATGAAGTTGCATTTAATGCATCTCCAACTTATTTACACTTATGAACGTGAATGGATATTTCATCTTTTACAGTATCTTTTGCGTTAATGTTTGATAGTCTTACGGCTACTATGCTAATTGTTGTTACAACAGTTTCATCATTAGTTCATATTTATTCAACTCAGTATATGGCAGGTGACCCTCATTTACCAAGATTTATGAGTTATTTATCATTCTTTACTTTCTTTATGCTTATTTTAGTAACAGCGGATAATCTTTTACAACTATTTATTGGTTGAGAAGGTGTTGGACTTTGTTCATATTTATTAATTAATTTCTGATATACAAGAATTCAAGCTAATAAATCCGCAATTAAAGCTATGGTTGTTAATAGAGTTGGAGATGCAGCCTTAGCAATTGGTATGTTTATCTTATTCTATACATTTAAATCATTAGACTTTAATGTTATTTTTCCATTAGTACCCTATTTACTTAATGATACATTAGTCTTAGGTACTTTTGAAGTTAATACAATTACTGCAGTAGGTATTTTACTACTATTAGGAGCTGCAGGTAAGAGTGCTCAATTAGGTTTACATACCTGATTACCAGACGCAATGGAGGGTAGACTACAGTGCGGCCCCAGCTATTAGTAATAATAGTTTGCAAATTTCGCTATATGCTGGAAAACTCGTTAATATTATAGTACTCCCTCTTCGATGAGCTTGTTAAAATCTATAATATTGAGCAATCAGCAGGAAACCAATATTTTAAGATATTATAAAATGGAACTAACACTTAGTTTATACGTACTTTCAATTTATTAAGGAGAATAAAGGGATCCTCAGAGACTACACGCGAAAAATCCAAAAATTTTTGGATTATGATATAGTCCACCCGATTTAAAAAAATTAAATCTTACGCCCACTCCGGTTTCAGCTCTTATTCATGCAGCGACTATGGTTACTGCAGGTATTTTTTTAATTATTAGATTCTCTCCATTAATTGAATATAATCCTACAACATTAGTAGCAATTACAGTTATAGGTGCTATGACAGCATTTTTTGCAGCTACAGTAGGCCTTGTACAAAATGATATTAAAAAAGTTATTGCATATTCTACTTGTTCTCAATTAGGATATATGTTATTCGCCTGTGGAATTTCTAATTATAATGTTGCATTATTTCATTTAATGAATCATGCATTTTTTAAAGCATTATTATTCTTAAGTGCAGGATGTGTTATTCACGCTATGGTTGATGAACAAGATATGAGAAAATTAGGAGGATTAATTAAAAGTTTACCATTTACCTATTCTATGATGCTTATTGGATCTTTATCATTAATGGGATTCCCATTTTTAACAGGATTCTATTCTAAAGATGCAATCCTTGAGTTAGCATATGCTTCTTATACTACTCATGGTACTTTTGCTCATTGATTAGGTACAATATCTGCTTTTTTTACTGCTTTCTATTCTACTAGATTAATTTATCTTACTTTTCTTTCTAATACAAATGCTCCACAATATGCATTTAAATCTTCTCATGAAAATCCTCCACAAATGTCTATACCATTAGTAATACTTGCCTTTGGAAGTATTTATGTTGGATATATTTTTAGAGATGCCTTCATTGGAGTTGGATCTGATTTCTTCCAAAATAGTATCTTTGTTAATCCACAAAATCTTAATTTATTAGAAGCTGAATTTATTGCTCCTATTACTAAGTGAACTCCTGTTCTACTCAGTTTCACTGGCGCTGCATCTGCTATGATACTTTATCACTTTGCACCTAACATTATTTATTATATCAAAACCTCTATTTTTGGGAAAACAATATATACTTTTCTTAATAATAAATGACATTTTGATTCTATTTATAATTATTATATTGTTAAACCTTTATTTAAATGAGGACACGATGTCTCTTATAAAATTTTAGATAGAGGAATTATAGAAGTCTTTGGACCTAATGGTGTTCAACTTCTTGTTAAACAATCAACTAAATGATTATCCTCATTACAAAGTGGATTTGTATATAATTATGCCTTTACTATATTTTTAGGAACTACTACCTTTTTAATATTCATGGCTAATTTACACTTCTCTTTATTACAAATTGAAGTTCTTATAATAATACTTTCTTTCTCTGTATTATTAGCAATAATGCAAATGAAAAAATAAACCTGGTTAAATTCCTAATATTATGAAACTTTAAATGGAACTACCATTGAGTTGTATAATTATATGATCCCAGAATCAGACTTAGAAGCAGGAAACCAATATTTTAAGATATTCTAAAATGGAACTAACACTTAGTTTATACGTACTTTCAATTTATTAAGGAGAGTAAAGGGATCCTCAGAGACTACACAATCCAAAAATAAAACAACAATGAACTTTAATTTAAAAAATTTCTATAACTTACTACCACAACATAAAAATGAAAAATCTATTTCACCTGAATTCTTAACCTGGTTCATAGGCTTCTTTGAAGGTGATGGCTCATTCCAAAAGAATGGTACCGTTAGAATCACACAATCTTCTACAGATATCCAAATTTTATACAGAGTAAAAACAACAATGGGATTCGGCACTGTTCGAATACAAGACTCCAAATCTAACGTCCATTGTTGAACTACTAATGTGGATCAAAAATGTGCTGCAAGATTAACTTTACTATTTAATGGAAATTTAATCACAAATCATAAATTAAAAACCTTTAAAACTTGATTTAATTTTTGGAAAAATAAGAAAAATAACCAAGAATTTATGACTTTAATAGGTTCTAATTTTACTTTGCAAGATAAACCAAAACCTCAATTATTGTCTTTATATAATTCTTGACTTTCCGGTTTTATTGATGCAGACGGTTGTTGAACTATATCAATATATAAAACCCAGTCTAAAAAGAATCCAGTAGCTTCTGTCCTATTATTGGTTGCTGCTCAAAATGATCCTGAATGGGTAACAAATATTATTACTATTTTACAATTAGGAAGAAAAAGAAGTCAGAAAAATAACATTAAACAATGCTGAGTTGTCCAAAGAAGGGATCAATTAGATATAATGTTAAGTTATATAGAGAGATTTCCCCATAAAACAAAGAAGTCTATATCATTTAATAAATTTTGTAAAGTTAGAAGACGTATATTAAAGAAAGAACATTATGGAAATGGTTATGAGAAGATAAAAAGTCTTGCTTCATTAATAAATCCTAAAAATGTTTATCCTAAGGAAGAGGAAGATCGTAAGGATGCTTCAGGTCCTAAGGAAGAGTAAGTTGTTTATTTTTGGATTATGAAACCCGATTTAAAAAAATTAAATCTTACGCCCACTTCTCTTTATTACAAATTGAAGTTCTTATAATAATACTTTCTTTCTCTGTATTATTAGCACAAATGAAAAAATAAACCTGGTTAAATTCCTAATATTATGAAAATGTACTTGAAACACTACCCCCTTTTATCAATATGATCCCAGAATCAGACTTAGAAGCAGGAGAGACTTGACTGTATCCCTGGTAAATTAAACTATTAAATATGAACTGATACAATTTAGATGTGGCTGAAGCATGACAGCTTGGCTTCCAAGACCCCGCTTCGCCTATTATGGAAGAAATAGTAAACTTTCACCACTACGTAATGGTTTACCTTACGTTTATTTTATTCGCGGTAGCTTATATCCTAGCTGAAACGCTGCGTACATACAACAAATCAAATAGATATATTGCACATAAATACCTGATACACGGAACATGATTAGAAATAATCTGAACAATTACGCCAGCATTTATTTTAATTTTAATAGCCTTCCCTTCATTTAAGTTAATATACCTAATTGATGAGGTTATTGATGCTGCTATAACTATTAAAGTTGTTGGACACCAATGATACTGATCATATGAGTATAGTGACTACGCAGACCAAGATGGAACTACCATTGAGTTTGATAGTTATATGATCCCAGAATCAGACTTAGAAGCAGGAGATTTAAGACTATTGGAGGTAGATAACCAGTTAGTTGTGCCTACTAATACGCATGTAAGATGTGTTTTAACAGCGGCAGACGTTATTCATTGCTGAGCAGTACCGTCTTTAGGGGTTAAACTTGACTGTATCCCTGGTAGATTAAATCAAACATCATTCTTAGCGAATAGAGAAGGAGCATTTTATGGACAATGTAGTGAAATCTGTGGTGCAAACCATGCTTTTATGCCTATCGTTGTTAAAGCTGTTAACTTAGATGAGTATTGTAACCACATAGAAACTCTATTATCTGAGGATAGATAAGAACTATTAAATTTGTCTTGATTGACAAGGTGAGTATTTAGTACAAACCATAAAGATATTGGAACTTTATATCTACTCTTCGGAGCCTTTGCCGGTTGTATTGGTACAGCGTTTAGTGTACTAATCCGATTAGAGCTATCGTCACCCGGTGCTGCTTTCTTAGCCGGAGATTATCAATTATATAATGTAATTGTTACAGCTCACGCCTTCGTAATGATTTTCTTTTTAGTAATGCCAGTTATGATCGGAGGATTCGGAAACTGATTTGTTCCTTTAATGATTGGGGCACCAGATATGGCTTTCCCAAGATTAAATAATATCTCATTCTGATTATTACCACCAGCATTAATTTTATTAATGTCTTCATCTCTAGTAGAAGGTGGAGCAGGTACGGGTTGAACGGTATACCCACCATTATCATCAATTGAGTTCCACTCAGGAGGTTCAATTGACTTAGCGATTTTTAGTTTGCACCTAGCCGGAATATCATCAATCCTAGGAGCCATGAATTTTATTACTACCATTCTGAACATGAGAACCCCTGGTATGACTATGCATAGAATGCCTCTATTCGTATGAGCCGTGTTTATTACTGCTATCTTATTATTATTGTCATTGCCCGTACTTGCAGGTGCAATTACAATGCTTTTAACAGATAGAAACTTTAATACGTCATTTTTTGACCCAGCCGGTGGAGGTGATCCAATCCTTTACCAACATCTATTTTGATTTTTCGGACACCCAGAAGTTTATATCTTAATTATCCCTGGATTCGGAATCGTTTCACATATCGTTACAACTTTTGTTGATAAACCAATTTTTGGATATTTAGGTATGTGTTATGCTATGGCTTCAATTGGAGTCTTAGGATTTATTGTTTGAGCTCATCACATGTATACTGTAGGTATGGATGTTGATACAAGAGCATATTTCACTGCTGCTACAATGATTATTGCTGTACCCACAGGAATTAAAATCTTTAGTTGATTAGGAACAATGTATGGAGGTTCAATAAGATTAACTACACCTATGCTTTGAGCTATAGGATTTATTTTCCTATTTACTTTAGGAGGATTAACTGGAGTTATGTTAGCTAATGGAGGTGTTGATATTGCATTACACGATACTTACTACGTTGTTGCACACTTCCACTATGTCCTATCTATGGGAGCTGTATTCGCTTTATTCGGAGGATTCTACTACTGAATTGGAAAAATGACTGGATATGCTTACCCTGAAGAATTAGGACAAGCACACTTCTGAGTCATGTTTATTGGAGTTAATGTTACATTCTTTCCACAACATTTCTTAGGTTTAGCAGGATTCCCAAGACGATATAACGATTTCCCAGATGCTTATTCCGGCTTTAACTATATCAGTTCTTTTGGAAGTATTACATCTTTAGTTGCTGTTATTATTTTTATGTACGTATTGTATAGAATTTTTACTGATGCTGTTCCAGTAAGTTCTAACTACTGACATTCTCCTCAGCTATTTGAGGTAGAGGGTGACATTACTGCCGTACCATCACTAGAATGATCACAGACATCTCCTCCTACTTTCCATACTTATGAAGAATTACCCTACTTAGTTTCCACTAAATAGCACATAAAACACCCCTATATAATACAAATTGTATAACATAATATCCCTAAGTAATACAATTTAGATATTGTATATATTTCTCTCACATAACATAATATCCCTACATTAAATGTCTTAGATATTCTATATCTTTCTGTGTTGAAAGTTCATTACTAAATAATAAATTAATATATTATCTAAGTAATAAATTATACAATTTAAATATTGTATATATTTCTTGAGATCACACTAAATAATAAATTAATATATTATCTAAGTAATAAATTATACAATTTAAATATTGTATATATTTCTTGTGTCATACCTCAATTCTTAACCTGATTCATAGGCTTCGTTCAAGGGGATCCCTCAACATTTCCCAAATCGACAATTCACCCTAGTAAATCCCCACTATAGCTCAAAATAAAGTTGCTCATAGAAGCTTAGATTCTAAACACACTTCAGGCAATTCTTATAAATATGCAAATACCGAAATACCGAAGTACGGAAATCTTAACACCAAAATCTTAATAGTCTACACTAGGTTGAATCCCCAGTGTATTCAATGTACATATATATACAACTATTAACTATACGTTATAAGTATAGACGTCCAATAGACCCAGAAAAAATGCAACAATATAAAAACACATCGAAAGATACGGTGAACATAAACACCTTTAAATTTAGTCCTAAAACTTATAATCTCATAGAATCAAAAAAACATACTCACAACTTCAGAAATTATTTGAATATTTTAATATTAATTTCACTTTTAGTAATTAATTTATTATGATTTTCAGATGTGACCTGTATGGAACATATAGAAATAGATGCTAGAAATATATCGTCAGAAGAACATGCTAAGAATTGAGAAAAAATAAAAATAAAAGCTTGGCAGTTGTCGCAACTAAATGAAGAACAGATGGCCTGAGATTTAACCAGAGTCAATCAAACTATCACGAATCAAAATCCGGATAAATGATTAGTAATTAAGCTACCTACTGATTTAGAAGTAGCTAGAAGGATAGCTAGAAACTTTAAGTACCAATTGATTCTTAAGAAGTGAAGAGCGGGTTATAGAGAGCTTTGACGGCCTCAAATAATTTCCATGTTATCTGAAAAGAAAGCTAAAAAGGCTATAGCGGAGGCTATTATTTGAGTCATTAAAGGTACAAAATAGTAGCAAGACTTATAGACATTAATTTGATGGATTTATTGTATTTAATTGAGCAATTTTTATGCTAGGTATTAATAGAAGGACCTGATTCTGAACGTTTAAATCCTTTAGAATCTATATGTTAGAATATACTCCAATATTAGTTTTTATTGTTTTTAGTGTTGTATTATCAGTAATTATTCCAGCAGCTTCTTATGTTCTAGGAATCAAAAAATTAGACCATGAAAAAGCGTCAGTTTTTGAATGTGGATTTGATCCATTCGGTGATAGTAGACAAAAATTTGAAATTAGATTTTTCTTAGTTGCCATTTTATTCATTATTTTTGATTTAGAGATTTCATTTTTATTTCCATGATGTATAGTTCTAGATGGACTTTCAACATTTGGTTATTGAACAATGTACATATTTCTATTTATTTTAACAATAGGTCTTGTTTATGAATGAAATAAAGGAGGTTTAGAATGAGAGTAATTTTCAGATTTTACATATTACCTAAATGGGTATATAATCATACAGATTTACATGAGGACTTTAAAAACACACCCCCTTTTATCAATTGTAAATGGAATGGTAATTGATTTACCAGTTCCCTCTAATATTAGTTATTTATGAAACTTTGGTTTCACATTGGCTTTTGTACTAGCTGTACAAATTGCCACAGGAATTTTTTTAGCAATGCACTATTGTGCACACGTAGACTTAGCCTTTATATCTGTTGAACATATTATGAGAGATGTTAATTATGGATGATTAATTAGATATGCTCACGCTAATGGTGCTTCTATGTTCTTTATTGCTGTTTATATACATATCGGAAGAGGTCTTTACTATGGATCTTATACTAAGCCAAGAGATATGGTATGAAACTTAGGAGTTGTTATCTATTTAATTATGATGCTTACTGCATTTATTGGTTATGTTCTTCCTTGAGGACAAATGTCATTCTGAGGTAACCCTGCGCCTCATATAATAAAAAATGAATAAAACTATTTTTATAACTATTTCAAAAAATAATAAATTATATACTAAACATTTATACTATAATAATAAAAATACATTTAAACTTCTATATTATCCTAATAAAAATCACATAATGAAAAAAAAATGAGATCGGAATTTTAGATCTTTTATTATTGGTAGTATGCTTGGTGATGCACATGCTGAAAGAAGAAATAAGAATACAAGAATAATATGGGACATATGTCTTAAAAATAAACCTTACTTAGATTATATATATAAAGTTATTAATTCATATACTCCTTGTAATAAACCAAAAATATCACATAGAAAACATAAAAATGGTACAATATATTCATCTATTAGATTTTCTACCAAAACACATCAAGCTTTTAACCCTATTCATGACTATTTTTATAATCACAAAAATAAAATTATACCTGAAAATCTTCACCAAGTCATATGTCCCTTAGCTATTGCTATATGATTTCAAGATGATGGATCTAAAACTAATAATGCTGTCAGATTTGCTACTAATTCATTGCCCAATAATCAATTACAATATTTATCTGATATTTTATATTGAAAATTTGGAATACCAACTAAACTTCATAAAACTGGAAAAAATACACCACATCAACGTGTCATTTTTGTTCCTACTATTTATGTCAAACAATTTCAATATCTTATAAAACCTTATATTCATCCTATAATGTTATATAAATTTCCCAATAAAATATTAACTCAAGATCTTATTGATAATCAAAAAATACATCAATACTTCGATACAGCATGATATAATCAAAAATTATAGGTATATAATCAAAAATTATAGAATCAAAAATTATAGTTAATTAACATATTGAGTTCAACTACTATTAGAAAACCATTTAAATAATTAGCAACATAAGTGTTAACGGTTAATACTAAGACCGTCAGTTTAATAGTAAACTGCTACAGACTGCACCACTTATGGGTATCTGAAATGATATTTTATGTACAGTCGAATTTATATTTATAAACGGCAACTGTTATTACTAACTTAGTTTCAGCTGTTCCATTCTTAGGTGAAGATATAGTTCACTGACTATGAGGAGGATTTAGTGTTGCCAATCCTACATTAAATAGATTTTATAGTTTCCACTATATTATGCCATTTATTATTGCAGCTTTAGTTATTGTACATATTGTTGCATTGCATGAAGATGGATCCAATAATCCTATTGGAGTTGATGGAAATATCGATAAAGTACCTTTTCATCCTTATCATACTATTAAAGATGCCTTTGGAATAATTGTATTTGCAACTATGTTTGCTTTCTTTATCTTCTTTGCTCCTAATTTATTAGGACATACTGATAATTATATACCTGCTAATCCTTTAGTTACACCCCCACATATTCAACCTGAATGATATTTCTTATTTGCTTATACTATTTTAAGATCTATCCCTGATAAATTATTAGGAGTTCTAGGAATGGGTGGTGCTATTCTTGTATTACTTGTTTTACCACATACTCATACTTGTTATATTAGAAGTCACCAATTTAGACCTATTGCTAAACTTTTATATTGATTATTAGTAGCCGATTTCTTAATTTTAACTTGAATTGGTGCATGTGCTCCAGAAGCTCCATGAGTTCTAATTGGACAAATTTCTTCTGTTCTTTACTTTGCATATTTCCTTGTTATTACCCCTGCTGTCGGTATTTTAGAAAATAAGTTATTAAAACTTGATTTCTAACAACATAACACAACATAAACAAAAAACATAAACAAAACATAAACAAAACTAAACTAAACTAAACTAAACTAAACAATTCAATAAATCATCTAATAAATGCTTTATTAAAAACTGTACGGATAACGTATTGGTTTCGTTACCAGACTCATTACCTGGCTTTTAGGAGGTTCGACTCCTCCCCGTGCTATATCTTAATAATAATTCAACACATGATTCAAAAGTATTCTTAATCTATAAACTGGAAGAAATAATAATCATCAATTTGATGAAATTAATGATTCTGATCCAATTAATGATGAAATTAATGATGAAATTAATGATTCTGATCCAATTAATGATCAAATTAATGATTCTGATCCAATTAATGATCAAATTAATGATTCTGATCCAATTAATGATTATGATCCGATTCAATTAATGATT
>Ga0206126_10000757_pt1 | contig 42103 bp, 38 predicted proteins | sample Helgoland_Spring_5_FD_148621 | JGI IMG/M metagenome (GOLD analysis project Ga0206126, IMG submission 148621) | Pelagic subsurface seawater microbial communities from Kabeltonne, Helgoland, North Sea - Helgoland_Spring_Bloom_20160412_1 | ecosystem: Environmental > Aquatic > Marine > Epipelagic ...
TGGCGTAGTATCTGATCGACGACATCGAGGTAGTTGGTTAGCCCTGTTATATCTGCTGTATTTTATTCCTGTGGGGGGGCTATCATTTTTGTTTTGGACCGGTACTGTCACATTTACTCAGTTAATTATATTTGGCACGCTTTTTGGCACTATTACGGCCTTTGTCCAGCCGGCAAGAGAGAGCCTTCTCGGTTACGCCGCTCCGGAATTAATGCATCAGGCAGTAGCTAAAGTCATGGTTGTGCAGTTTATCGCTCAGGGCTTAGGCTTCTTGCTAGCAGGCCAGTTGGATATTGTTGATCCATTACATCTTTTAAGCTTCCAGCTATTGGTTTTTCTGTTGAGCTCATTATTTATTAAACGATGCCATCCGTTTGATCCTGAGGTCGAGAAAAACTTGCCTCCGAAGCCCTCATCCTCCTTTAAAAATCTTGTTAATGAGTTGCGCGAGGGGCTTGTATTATTTCGCCATAATAAAGGCTTACTGCACCTAATATTTATTGTATTTGCTACCGGCTTCTTGGCTTTTGGTGTCTATTTAGTGGGCGTGCCTCTTATAGCTAAGCAGCTCTATGGTGGAGGAGCGACACTCTATGCCGCACTTCAAATAGTTTTCACCTTAGGCATTATTTCTGTCAATTTTGGCGTCATGAACCTATCCGCTATGTTTCTCAATGCTGGCAGATTAATGGTGTTGAGCTTTTTAGTTAGAGGCACATTGGTTGCCCTAGTAGCGCTTAAGCCCTCACTGTGGCTGCTATTTCCACTGATATTTATCTGGGGTGTTTTTTCCGGGCTTTCAATGACCCTAGGTCGAACTATCTTGCATAACGAGGTGCCAGATAATATGCGTTCAAGAGCAGCGTCTATTTATCAACTCTGCCTGTATGGCGGTGCGCCATTGGGAGCCTTATTCTGTGGGCTGACTGTGGAATGGATTGGTCTAACTGACACCTTCTTTGCGATTGCCACAGTAACTCTAGTCTTATCTATCATAACTGCCATTTACTCACCCCTATGGCATGTTAAGAGTGTTCAGCCAGTTAAAGCTTAAACGCAACTAGAGCTGCAGTCACGGCCACATTCAGAGATTCAACTCCGTTGGCCATTGGAATGCCAATGCGGTAGTCGCTTATGTCTATGATGCTTTGTTGGACTCCATGAGTTTCATTGCCCAGTACAAAAATACAGGGATGCTCTGTTTCAAATTCGGCAATGGGTGTTGATTGATGTGAGCTTAGGGTGCAAATCTTAAAGCCGCGCTGTTTAAAATCTATCAGGGCTTTTTCTAAATTATCGCAGGATAAAATATTGCCTTTAAAGGCAGTGCCAGCACTGGCTTTAATCACCAGAGGTGATAGGGCAGCACTCCCCTTAGAGGGCAGTAAAATTCCTGTAGCTGGGCTTGCGGTGACACTGCGAATAATCATCCCTAGGTTTTGAGGGTTGGTCACCGAATCTAGGGCAATAAGTGATGTTTTATCACTATTGTTGGCGTTATTGTCAGCCAAAAATTTGGCATAGGGTTGAAAGCCTGGACAATAGATATCACAGGCCACGCCCTGATCCTGTTTGCTATTTCTCGATATGCGTGACAGCTGTTCGCGACTATGCAGTACCACTTCAATCTGTCGCCGTTCAGCCAAGTCTCGAAGCTCTTTAATAATTGAGCTTTCACGATTAGATTTAGCAAGATGAAGCTTATAAATCTCAAGCTTAGGGTCTTTAAGAACCTCAATAACCGGCTTGCGGCCATAGAGGGTAATCATATGATCAAAGAAATTCTTTCGCGCTAAATACTGGTCAGTATCCTGAGTTTGGTGCTTATTAGATGGCTTGTTTTTATGGGTCATTTTTAATCTAAGAAAGACAGGCTTGATAGGCTCTAAGCGCCGAAACCATACCCATATCTAAGGAGTCAACGGTAAACGCATGACCAATGGATACTTCAAGAAGGTCAGGGATACTGGCAAATTTTGCAAGGTTATCCAAATTTAAGTCATGTCCTGCATTAACACCCATACCCAGGGATGTGGCTAGGTTAGCGGCTGCAAGATGCTGTTGAAAATGAGTTTCAAGTTGATTGGAGCCCCAGGCTGCTGCATAAGGGCCAGTGTAGAGTTCAATTCGATCCGCACCTACTGCAGAAGCTAATTTAATTTGTTCTATATCAGGGTCCATAAATAAACTAACCCTAACGCCCATGGCTTTAATTTGCACAATGATGGGTACTAGCTTTTCAGCTTGTTGGGTTAAATCAAAACCATGATCGGATGTCAGTTGATTATCAGCATCTGGGACTAGGGTACATTGATCGGGCTGAGTTTCTTGTACCAGTGAAATCAAGCCAGGGTAGCTACCCAGGGCATCGGTAAATGGATTACCTTCAATGTTGAATTCAACCTCATCGAGCGGGCCGGTAAGGGCAGCTAGTTGGCGAACATCATCGGGCCTAATATGACGCTGGTCCGGTCTTGGGTGTACGGTAATTCCGTCAACACCACAGTCAATACAGGTCTTTGCATGCTCGACTACAGAGGGATAGTTACCCTCTCGAGAATTTCGAATAAGAGCAATTTTATTTAAATTAATACTAAGTGCCGTCATGGGGTTTCCAGATTACTTTGCTGAGGCAGCAGGTTTTTCAGATGTGCTTTGGATTTTAATGACTGGTTTAACCTTCAACACTGATGCCTTAATAATACTGATAGTCTTAACTGGCAGATCAGTCAAACGTCCCTTTGCTTTAATCTCAGTAGTTGCGATTTTGTCGACAATATCCATGCCTTTAACAACCTTGCCGAATACAGCATAACCTGGACGATTCTTTTGATGATCTAAAAATGTATTGGTTTTATGATTAATAAAAAACTGGCTAGTCGCGCTATCAGGCACGCGAGTACGAGCCATAGCAATAGTTCCACGAAGGTTTTTTAAACCATTATCAGACTCATTAGCAATCGGTGGGTGGCTAGGGTTTTTTGGAGTTAGGTCAAACCGGTGCCCACCAGTTTGAATCATAAAGTTTTTAATAACGCGATGAAAAATAATTCCATCATAAAATCTTTCATCCACATACTGGATAAAGTTTTTAACAGTCACAGGTGCCGCCTGAGGATTGAGCTCAAGTACAATTTGGCCAACATTGGTTTCCAGAAGAACCTGAGGTTTTGTTGTTTCTTCGGCACTCAGAGTGCTAGCTACTAACAGAAAAGCCGCTAAACAATAGTTAATGTAATACTTCATTATGAGATCCTAAAATTATTATTATTTAGTGCCAGCCTGACAAACGTTTTCTGCCCCGCAAGCGAGGGATAATAGCAGCCAAAATTGCCCCTATGAGAACTAAAAAACCACCGTAAAGCATGGAATCATTGTTTTGGTTTTTTTGTAGGTCATCGACATTGGCTCGCAGAACATCGCGTTCTTCCTGCAACATATGGTTGTGTTTAACCAGCAACTGATTTTGCTCATCCAGAACAATACCCTTTGAGGAAATTGACTTAATATTAGCTAATTCCTTCGATAGACTACTACGACTTGATTTGAGCTCGTTGATGCTTACGCGAAGACTCTCGACTAACTCAAAAGAATTTTGCATATCTAGTTCAAGCTGAGCATTGGTGGATCGTAAACTATTTATTGTGAACAGGCTTTCTTCGAGTCTTTCACGGGCCACTGGCTGATTAGCAAGATGTTGGCTTCTTACCCAGCCTCGGTAACCGCTTTCCGTAGTTACCAGTGTCCATTCTTCTTCTACGCCCAAGACAGATAGCTTGGTGCCGCTTCTTAAGCCTTTATGCACGATCTTACAGGTAGGGCAGGGCGAGCTTCGAAGAGGGACATAGAACTGATCTGATATGTAACCAATTTTAGGCGTAGCCAGTTCTGTTATTGGCTCGTCCGTTTCCTCAGCAATGGTGACTGTGGCTGTTAATAACAGGCCCACGAGGATATTTAATTTAGGATTAAACATTAATTTTTTACCATTCATTATTTAATGGGTAGCTAGGGATCATACCGCTAATTTGTATTAATTAATAATCAAATTAAGCTCAGGGAAGAACCTTTTTGAAAGGTTTCACAACCACATTGGCATAAATGCCAGCCGCAACATAGGGGTCTTTGTCAGCCCAGCTTTTGGCCGACGCAAGACTATCAAATTCAGCAATAACTAGGCTGCCAGAAAAGCCAGCGGGCCCCGGATCCTCTGAATCAATTGCAGGATTAGGGCCGGCAACAAAAAGCCTACCCTGGTCTCTTAATTCATAAAGCCGTTCAAGGTGCGCGGGTCTAGCCGCTTTTCGCTTCTCAAGACTATTTTCAACATCTTCACTAACAATTGCATACCACATATCAAGCATTCCCTTTTCTTAAGGATAAAAATTATTTTTGTTTAACTATAAATTCTAAATCTAGACCAGTTAGTCGCTTAATACCGCGAAATAAGTAAAAAAGATTACCCATCATGACTGCCATGGCGGGCAGAGCAATAACCGGAAAACTCAGGGCTGTCATTTTTCCGAGTTGTTCATTAAAGCTCACAGTTCCAGAGTCGGCGGTTAGGATAATAACCGCTAATAAATAATTTAGTATGGATGAAAGAAAGAATGAGCCGGCTAATATCCAAGAGGCATTGATTAGCAACTGATTAAATTGACTATGACTTTGGTTGTCGGTGAGTGCCTGATTTATTCTCTTAACATCAAAAACTGACTCGTTCAGCAGCAGTGTGTGAATTAGCGGCTGTGAGGTTTTTAAAGAAAGTAATGTTGCGACCCCAAGAATGCCCGGTATTGAGGCTTCTTTAATCGCAATATAAATAGCGTCCATTTCAAGTAGGCTAATGCCACCAGTAAGACCTACGCTGACCAGTCCTAGGGCAGAAAAAAAGTTTAATTTACCTCGGGCAAAAAAGTCATAAAAACCATAGCTAAGAGGAAAGGCTAAGGCCACAACAATCGCCAATTTGATACCTAAATAATCATCGCCACTGAGCTTGGTTAGTATCAACGTCGGTAAAATAATATTGCACATCAAATTAAGCAAAAGACTCTCGGGTTTGTCTTTTGCTTTGAGCTCAGATTCAGGTTTTTTTTGTGGCTGCTGATTAGTCATGATTTAAAGATTACTACCCAGAAATTTAGCGATTAAATGGATCCGTTCGATTGGTAGACATTGTACCCATAGAAAGACCAAATTGGCTAACCTGATTAAATTAATGTCCAAGGATCTAACTAAAAGTGTGAATTGTGTCGCAAAAACCGAAAATCTATTCTTTATGAAATTGAAATGCTCTTTGTTTTTGTCTACTCCTTATTCTAAAGGGGTTATGTATCTAGATCATTTGTTAAGAGATATCTAATCCCGCAAGCAATTCAGTCGCTTAAATAAAGTAGCGGTAAGAATGTTTCATCAAGAGCAGAAAAATAATAGAGGCATGACAAATATGTCAGAGGTTACAAATCACAAAAACACTACTGATAACAAACATTCTTTGATATTGGCCAAGGAACTTAAACCACCACTGAGTTCCATGCTAGGCACAATGGATTTATTGCTAACAACAGCCATGACAGGCAAGCAGAAGGAGTACTTCAAAATTGCCTATTCCTCTGGTCAATCGCTGATGAATTCAGTCCAATCAGTAATAACATTTTTTGAAATTAAAAATAATCAACACAGGCTCATGGAGCAGGACTGCTGTCTGGTTGAGATTTTAGACGAAATAATCGATCAGCTTGCAGAAAAGGCCCTTAAAAAATCTCTTAATCTGGGTTATGTGATTCCTAATAACTTCCCAGCTCGAATAATTACGGACCCTGCCAAGTTGCATCAGATATTGTTTCAGCTTTTAGATAATGCGATTAAATTTTCACACTTTGGTGATGTGTCACTCTATATAGATAATGCAGGCGAGCAGGAAGCAATCAACAAAATACCAAAATCAATTTGCTTCAAGATTAATGACAGGGGAATAGGTATACCAAAGTCGAAGCAATCTCAGATGTTTGAGCCTTTTTTTAAGGGTGATTGTTCCTCAGATAGCGTTTACAAAGGTCTTGGTCTAGGGCTTACTATCGCTAAAAGTTTAGCTGAAATAATGAATGGCAGGCTGAGTCTTGAAAGTCGTTTTGGGCAGGGAACTCAGGTATCCATAAGGCTGCCAATGGTTACGAAAGCAGTAGATAAAGAAGTCAGTGTTGAATTTAATCATGCTGAGTCCAAAAAGCTTAGATTAGAGAATCAAAAATTATTATTAGTCACCGCCTCGGAGCTAATAAAAGATCATGTGGTCAATACGGTTAATGCACTGGGTGGTGAGGTCATTATTGTTTCATCTGCCCATGCCGCAATAACTAGACTGGCTAAGCCCGATGCTAAAACCTTTCAAACTATTATTGTGGATGAAGACATAGAGGATATGGCTTTATCTGACTTTTTCGGACTTGTAGAGGATTGTTTAAATTTTTCAGATATCTTTGCTTTAATTTTATCAAATCCCTATTTTGCCTCCTATCACACCAATAGCTTTCATGTTGCACGTATCAGCAAGCCAATTCTTACCGCCAATTTAACAGCCATGCTGGTTAACCGATGCTATACAGCAAAGATGCCAATTAATGATGCGGTATCGGTTCTTAATGATAAGACGGTCAAGGTATTAATTGTTGATGATAGTCGTATAAATCAGCATGTTATTGAGGCAATGTTGCACCGGTTGGGCTGTGATTATGAGATTACTTCGAATGGAAAAACTGCCATTGAAAAAGTGGTTTATGGGTGTTTCGATCTGGTGCTAATAGACTGTAATGTTCCCTGTGTTAGTGGTTATGAAGTTGCACGTCAAATAAGAAATTTTGAGGAAGATTATGCCGCTAAGTTACCTATTGTAGGCATGTCATCCAATGCGAGTGAAAAGCAAAAGGCCCAATGTATAAACTCTGGTATGAGTGATCATATTGATAAGCCTATTGGATTATTTGAATTAAGGACCATGTTGATAAAATGGACTCCTTACAGGGCTAGTTTTAAAGTGAAAGAAATTTTTGAAGCTAGTAGTGGTTAAAATCAGCCTTTTTCTCAGCCGACTTTATAAGTAGATAAAACACAGTTTTATTGGGTTGGCTGTGAGATAATCATTAAAACAGCAATATTAGAAGATTAACATGGGCGAGATTCTTTCCATTCATCCCGAAAACCCTCAGCAGCGTCTTATCAATAAAGTGGTTGACTGCCTGCATCGTGGGGGCATCGTTGCCTATCCCACTGATTCGGTTTATGCGTTGGGTTGTCATATTGGCGATAAGCAAGCAATGGACCGAATTCGAACTATTCGCAAACTAGATAAGCATCATAATTTCACACTGATGTGTAAGGATTTATCTGAGTTGGCAAATTATGCTCGCGTAGATAATGTGGTTTATAGGACCCTTAAGGCAACAACGCCTGGTGCCTTTACCTTTGTTCTTAAGGCCTCATCCGAAGTGCCTCGACGACTCATGCACCCAAAGCGAAAAACCATTGGTATTAGAGTGCCGCAGAGTAATATTGTGATGTCTATGCTGGATAGCCTGCATGAGCCAATGATGAGCGTTACACTCATGATGCCTGAAGATGAGTACCCAATGACTGATGCCTATGAAATTAATCAGCTGTTAGGCTCCCATGTAGATATGGTGATCGATGGTGGCTACTGCGGCCTTGAGCCTACAACTGTGGTTGATATGACCGACGATATGCCTAAAATATTACGTCAGGGCGCAGGAGATTTTTCAGCGTTTTAATTTTGATGATGTTCAGATAACTTAATCTGAGTATAATCACGCTATCGCTTACTAAGGGGCAACCAGTGTCTGACCAAGACAGCTCAATAAAAACCAAAACAGCAGAGTCTAATCAGGCTGATAATTTGGCTGTGAGCGCAGTTAATGCCCCCCTGCAAGAAGAAATGCCTTTTGCGGTTATCCAGGGTAAAGAATTAACTATCCTCCCCAAAGACCTTTATATACCCCCTGATGCCCTTGAAGTTATTCTCGAGGCCTTTGAGGGTCCGCTCGATCTGTTACTTTATCTTATTAGGCGACAAAATCTCGATATCTTGGATATTGATGTTGCCGAAATAACCCGTCAGTATCTGGGGTATATTGAGTTGATGGCTTCAATTCAGCTTGAATTAGCTGCAGAATACCTAGTGATGGCGGCTATGCTGGCTGAGATTAAGTCCCGAATGCTATTGCCAAGACAGCAGTCTGAAGAAGAGGACGAAGAAGATCCTCGCACAGAGTTAATTAAGCGACTTCAAGAATACGAGCGTTTTAAGCAGGCGGCTGAGGATATTGACGAACTGCCGCGTATGGGGCGAGACATTCATCAAGCCACCGCTGACGCACCAGATCGCGATCAGCAGCGGCCTCATCCCGATGTAGATATAAAAGAATTAGTGACTGCGTTGGCCGATGTGCTGAAGCGGTCAGAAATGTTTGAAAGTCACCAAGTTGAAATGGAGAAATTATCCACACGTGAGCGAATGTCTCAGGTGATGGAAAATCTTCGTGACAATCAATTTGTGCCCTTTGTTGCCCTGTTCACTTTAGAAGAAGGGCGGTTGGGTGTGGTTGTTACCTTTTTGGCAGTGATGGAATTAATAAAAGAGTCACTTGTGGAAATTGTGCAAAGTGAATCCTTTGGTCCTATACATGTAAAAGCAAAGACATCATGAACTCAGATCTAGTTAAAAAAATAGTAGAAGGCGCATTAATGGCCGCCGGAAAACCTCTCGATATTGCTCAAATTGAGCGATTATTTACTGATGATGAGCGACCGCCTAGAGATCAGATTAAAGCCGCTCTTGAAGAGATAGATGCAGACTCTCGAGGCCGAGGCTTTGAGCTTAAGCAAACAGCCAGCGGTTACAGATTTCAGGTGCATCAAGAACTTGCCACCTGGGTGAATCGTTTATGGGAAGAAAAGCCTAAACGCTATTCCCGCGCCATGTTAGAGACACTGTCCTTGATTGCATACAGGCAGCCGCTCACGCGTGGTGATATCGAAGTAGTTCGCGGCGTTGCGGTAAGCTCTGAAATTATAAAAACACTACAGGAGCGCGACTGGATTCGTGTGGTTGGCTATCGAGATGTTCCTGGAAAGCCCGCATTGTTTGCTACCACTAAGCAGTTTCTAGATTACTTTAATTTAAAAAGCCTTGATGATCTTCCAGCTTTGGGTGAAATTAAGGACCTTACTGAGCTTGACCCAGCCCTTGAGTTAACGCTTGCACAGGGTGTTGCATCAAATGATGATGGTGAAGAAACGTTGGTAGTAGGTATGCCAGAATCAATTGAAATAAAGCCTGAAACCGTTCAGGTTGAACCTAAGGATGACAGTCAAACTCATGAGTGAAAAACTTCAAAAAATTCTGGCCGCAGCAGGTCTTGGATCACGCCGCCAGCTAGAAAAATGGATTGTTGATGGCAGGGTATCTGTGAACGGTTCTACTGCAACCCTAGGGGATCGTGCAGAGGCATCTGATCGGATTATGGTTGATGGCCGTGCTGTGAAAACAAGCCAAGATGAAGCTCCCAGAGTTTTGATGTATAGCAAGCCTGAAGGTGAGGTTTGTACTACAGTGGACCCTGAGGGAAGACCTACGGTATTTGAGGCGTTACCAAGAATTAATTCAGGTCGCTGGATTGCTATCGGCCGGCTAGATATTAATACCAGTGGACTACTTCTTTTCACCAATTACGGTGAATTGGCCAATCGATTAATGCACCCATCCTACGAAATTAAGCGGGAATATCTAGCGCGAATTCACGGTGATGTAGATCAAAAAATGCTCAATAACCTGACGGATGGAGTGATTTTAGAAGATGGTCTTGCTAAATTCCAAACGGTTAAGGCCCAGCATCACCGCAACCCTGAAGATAAAACCAGCAGTAATCAGTGGTTTCGCTGTATTTTGGCTGAGGGTAAAACACGAGAAGTGCGTCGTCTATGGGAATCACAAGACGTTGAGGTGAGTCGGCTCAAGCGAATTAGCTATGGCCCAATAGAATTACCTTCATTTATTCGCCGATCAGAGTTTATTGAACTTGAGCCTAAGCAGGTCAGCTCTCTGTTTAAAGCGGTGAATCTTAAAACGCCTAAGTTTAATGAAAGTAATCAGTTGCGTGACATTCGTCAACGCAAAGAAAAAAAATTGCGTGCCCGCGGTAATCCTTGGAAGAAATAAATTAAAACGGGCTTTTTAGCTATTTGATCTGAGCATCAATTGATTGCCCGTTAACACCAGAGCTTGCAGACCCCATGAGATACAGATAAGCCGGCATGATGTCTTCAGGCGATGCAATGCTCTCTGGGTTCTCTGCAGGAAAGGCTGTGGCCCGCATTTGAGTGCTGGTGGCGCCCGGGTTGATACAGTTTATACGGACAGAATTAAGGCCTTCTGTTTCAGCTGCCCATGTTTGTGCCATACCCTCAACGGCAAATTTCGACACCGCATAAGCGCCCCAAAATGCTCTGCCCACACGACCAACCCCTGAGGTGGTAAATATGACGGAAGCATTTTCTGAGGCCTCTAGAATGGGCATCAGTGCTTTAGTTAGCAAATGCTGTGAGCTTACATTGACTCTAAACACTTTATCCCAAACATCTTGACGATATTTTGCTAGCGGGGTGCGTTGACCTAATATGCCAGCGTTGAGGAGAAGACCGTCCAGTCGACCAAACTGCTGATCGATTTGATTGGCCAGTTCATTAAAATCATCTTCAGTGGCACCTTCAAAATTTACCGGGTAAATCAGGGGTTCTTTGCCGCCAGCCTCAATAATCTGATCATAGACTGATTCAAGTTTCTCTACTGTTCTTCCCGCTAAAATAATCGTTGCGCCTGCAGTGGCATAGGCAATAGCTGCAGATTTACCAATGCCTGAGCCTGCGCCAGTGACCATAACAACACGATCTTTAAGTGAATTTTCTTTGGCTTGATAGTGAGCAATTTCTTGGGCTGATAACAATGTAGTATTCCTATGATTCATTAAATAGTAGAGCGTTAAGGTCCTTTGAGTCTGTTAAAACCCAGTCAGCCTGCCATTCTGAGATATTTTCATTCTCTTCAATATATCCCCAGCCCGCAGCCAAGGTTCGCATTCCAGCGCTCTTTCCGGCCTGAATATCGCGAATATGATCGCCGACATAGATGCAATCTGCTGGCGCTAGATTAATCTCTGAGCAAGCTAATAATAAACCCTCGGGGTCAGGCTTGGGATGAGTCACATGGTCAGGGCAAATAGTGGTTGCCGACTGTTGGTCCATACTTAGTGCTTCGAGTACGGGTTGAGTATATTTTAGGGGTTTATTGGTAATGATACCCCAGGGAATACTGTGTTTCTCACAGCTATCTAAAACACTTTTTAAGCCATCAAAGAGTTGGGTTTTTTCAGCAATGTTGCCTAGGTAAAGCTCTAGAAATTCTTCTTTGAGACTTTCAAATTGCGGATTATCTTGTTTGATACCATAAACGCTTTCAATAATGCCCACAGAGCCATGGGTTACTGAGGTGCGAACTAGGTTTCCGTCGAGCAGCTGGCCACCTCGAATTTGCAGCTGTTTTTCAACGGCAGTTATAAAATCCGGTGCTGTATCTAAAAGCGTGCCATCAAGGTCGAACAATAGTGCTTTAAAATCTAACATTTTTGAGTGCTAATCATGTAATTTACATCGACATCAGACGGGCTAAGTTTGTAGGTTTTAGTCAGCGGGTTGTATAGCAGTCCAGTCATTTGATTAACCTGTAATTCGGCTTCTCTGGACCAGTTCGCCAGTTCAGAGGGGCGAATAAATTTGCTGTATTCATGAGTGCCTCTAGGTAGCATGCGCAACACATATTCTGCGCCAACAATTGCCAGTAAAAATGCTTTTGGATTGCGGTTGATGGTAGAGAAGAATACTGCCCCACCAGGTTTAACCATTTTAGCGCAGGCATTGATTACCGAGCTGGGATCTGGCACATGTTCGAGCATTTCGAGACAGGTCACAATATCAAAGGCGTTTTCGTGATTCTTTGCAAAATCTTCGGCTGTCGACTTTTGATAGTTTATCGATAGTCCTGATTCAAGTTGATGTAACTTGGCTACGCCTAGCGGAGCATCGCCCATATCAATACCCGTTACCTCAGCGCCACGCTGAGCGAGAGACTCACTGAGAATACCGCCTCCACAGCCGACATCGAGTACTTTTTTTTCTGCTACGGGCGCGATGTTATCGATCCAGTTGGCTCGCAGGGGGTTGATGTCATGCAGGGGTTTAAATTCACTGTTTTTATCCCACCAGCGACTGGCAAGCTCTTCGAATTTTCTAATTTCATTAGGATCAACATTAGTTGTACTGGCCATGCTATTTTGTATTCCTTTTAAGCTCAGGGTATCAATTAATAGTTTGTACTTTGATACCCCAGTCTCGGGCTGATTGGATTAGATTATGTTCATCAAACTGGCATAATTTACTATTTGCTAATAACTCACTGCCCGCAACCCAGCTATGCGTCACTTTATGACTGGCATTGTTGGCGATTAATTGTGCCGCGAGATTATACAGGGGTTGGTGACTGAGAGAATTAATTTCTATGGCGATAATATCTGCATATTTGTTTGGCTCTAGACTACCTATTTCAGTTTCCAACCCAAGAGCCTTAGCGCCGTTAATAGTGGCCATGCGCAATGCTTGGTGCGCAGTAGCATCAAGCGACTTGTCAGGCTGGTTAAATGCGATTGTTTGGGTGATTGCTTGGAGCTCTAGCCATAGGTTGTAACTGTCTTTGCCGGCAGATGAGGTCGCAAGACTTATATTATTATCTGTTTCCATCAGTGTTTTGATGGATTGCATAATATTTGGGTTAATCAGATTTGCCTGAGGGCTAATAACAAGATGGCAATTTGACTGTTGAATAAGCGCTAAATCATTAGCTTCAAAATGGTTTGCATGGGTAAGTTGAGATTCAGGAATTAATAGACCCGAATCAAATAATCGCTGGATTGGGGTTCTGCCCCATTGTTTAATCGATTGTTCGATTTCATCGTTGTCAGTATTGCACTGGATATGCAGTCTTAGCTCTAGCTCATTAACATAGGATGCAAGCCGCTCTAGGGTTGTATCTGTTAGCAGATTGATATTATTGAGATTGCATGCAATTTCAATCAGAGGGTATGAGGAGCAGTAGTCTCTCAGCTTTAATCCTTGGTGTAGATAATCATTGACATCCGATCCGAAATTTGTAGGTTTTTCATACAGTGCAAAGTTAAGTTGGCTTCGTATGCCAGAGAGCTGAACTGATTCAATGAGCGAGTTGTTTGCATGCTGTTTATCTGCATAGCAGGTGGTGCCAGTTTTGAGCATCTCTGCAATAGCTAATTCGGTGCTAGCGGCGATAAAGCCCTGATCCGTTAGAAGCGAGTCATTCGCTGGCGACTCTGAGCCAGCATCATGTCCCCTAAAGAGCCTTGTTGCTCCGTCAGCGCGGCTATTGATTAGGCCAGGCATGACTGCGTGATGATCAAGGTTTTCAGTGCGATTGGCGATATATTTATCGGCTGCGGCTTCGATAGGGAGTATGTCTAGTATACGCCCCGCTTTGATAACGATCCCATGGCGCTCCATAATTTGGTTCTCAGGTATTATGGGGATTAACCAACGACAGTTGATAATTAGGTCTACAGAAGTGGCTTGCATAGCGATTCCTTTGTTGAGGGAATGAGTATAACCAGTTTTTGAATTGGGTTGTGTTTGTTTGTGAAAATTTTGACGATTTTAAGAGATTAAATAGTCATATTTTAAGCCTAGAAATTAGTCTTATTTAGACTGTAATATTAATGGGTTATGGCGCGGTTTGTATGGTAGAATAATTTACCTGAATCCTGTTGCTAGAGGGGGTTGGTCAAATCTGAAAAGAGATGGTCATTCTGTGCCAAAAACTGGCATTGCAACAGTAAAATAAAATCGAATATTTAGAGATTAATTATGGTTGATCCAGAGAAGGCAATCCTTCCGGTTAATATCGAAGACGAGTTAAAGCAATCTTACTTAGATTATGCCATGAGCGTAATTGTCGGCAGGGCATTACCGGACGTTCGCGATGGCTTAAAGCCTGTTCACCGTCGAGTTTTATTCGCTATGAGCGAGCTGAATAACGACTGGAACAAGGCCTACAAGAAGTCTGCTCGTGTTGTGGGTGATGTGATTGGTAAATACCATCCGCACGGTGATTCTGCGGTTTATGAAACCATCGTCCGCATGGCACAGCCATTTTCTTTACGCTATATGCTAGTTGATGGTCAGGGTAACTTCGGTTCTATCGATGGTGACTCGGCCGCGGCAATGCGTTATACCGAAATTCGCATGCAAAAGTTGGCCCATGCGCTGCTTGAAGACTTAGAAAAAGATACGGTTGATTTTGTTCCAAACTATGATGAAACAGAATGGATCCCCCATGTATTGCCAACCCGAATCCCTAACCTATTGGTGAATGGTTCGTCGGGTATTGCAGTAGGTATGGCGACTAACATTCCGCCTCACAATTTAACTGAGGTGGTTAAGGGTTGTTTGGCGCTGATTGAAAACTCGGATATTACTATCGATGAATTGATGGAATATATTCCGGGGCCAGATTTTCCAACTGGGGCGATTATTAACGGCAAGGCCGGCATCATCCAAGCCTATCGCACGGGTAGGGGTCGAATTTATCAGCGTGCAAAAGCTGACATTGAGATCAATGAAAAGACTAAACGTGAAACCATCATTATTTCAGAAATTCCTTATCAGCTGAATAAGTCTCGGTTAATCGAGCGCATTGCTGAGTTAGTTAAGGAAAAGAAAATTGAAGGTATTTCAGAGCTACGTGATGAATCTGACAAAGATGGTTTGCGCGTTGTTATTGAGCTTAAGCGTGGCGAAATGGGCGAGGTGGTTTTAAATAATCTCTATGCTCAGACGCAACTTCAGTCAGTATTTGGAATCAATGTGGTGGCGCTTGTGGATGGCCAGCCTAAGATTTTAAATCTTAAGCAAATGCTTGAAGCCTTTATCCGTCATCGCCGAGAAGTGGTTACCCGTCGAACTATTTATCTTTTGAAAAAGGCGAGAGAAAGAGCGCACACCTTAGAAGGTTTTGCCATTGCTCTGGCTAACATCGATGAAATTATTACCCTGATCAAGAAGTCACCTTCGCCAGCTGATGCTCGAGAAGCATTGGTGGCTAAGGGTTGGACGCCTGGTACGGTAGTTGCCATGTTGGAGCGTGCAGGCCCAGAAGCCAGTCGACCTGAGTGGCTGGAAGATCAGTATGGGTTGAAGAAGGGTAAGTATTTCTTAAGCCCTGAGCAGGCTAAAGATATTCTGGAATTAAGACTGCACCGCCTAACCGGTATGGAGCAGGATAAAATTATCGAAGAATTCACCGTTAAGTTAGATGAGATTGCAGATTACCAAGATATTCTGGGTAGCATAACTCGCTTAATGCTGGTTATTAGAGAAGAGCTTGAAGCTGTGTTAGAGCAGTTTGGTGATGAAAGAAGAACTGAAATCATTGAGTCGCAGCATGACCTTACAGTGGAAGATTTAATTACTGAAGAAGAGCGTGTTGTAACTATTTCTCACGGTGGCTATGCGAAAACTCAACCGCTTACCGACTATCAGGCTCAGCGCCGTGGTGGTACGGGTAAATCAGCGACTGCTGTTAAAGACGAAGATTTTGTTGAGCACCTATTAATCGCCAGTACCCATGCAACTATTCTATGTTTTACCAATCTGGGTAAAGTTTACTGGTTGAAGGTTTATCAGATACCGGTAGCGGGTCGTAACTCAAGAGGGCGACCCATGGTGAATTTGTTGCCATTGGACGAAGGTGAGCGTATTAGTTCAATCCTGCCCGTAGAAGAATACAGTGCAGATCAGTTTGTGATTATGGCAACTGCCAATGGTACTGTGAAGAAGACATCATTAGACCAGTACTCAAGACCCAGAAGCGTGGGCTTGCGTGCAGTTGATTTGGTAGAGGGTGACCATCTTGTGGGTACCGCTATCATTGATGGTAGTAAAGATATTATGTTGTTCAGCTCTGAGGGCAAGGCAGTGAGGTTCTCAGAAACTGATGTGCGTGCAATGGGTCGAGTTTCTAAGGGTGTCAGAGGCATGCGTCTCCCCGAGGGACACTCAGTAATTTCTATGGTCATTCCTGAGGATGACGGGTTATTGCTGACTGTCTGTCAGAACGGCTATGGCAAGCGCACTAAAATTGAAGAATTCCCCACAAAAGGTCGTGGTGGTAAAGGCATGATTGCTATTCAGGCAAGCGAAAGGAATGGTCCTTTAGTAGGGGTCACTCAGCTGTTTGATGGTGATGAAATTATGCTTATTTCTGATCAAGGAACCATGGTTAGAACCCGTGGTGATGAGGTATCTATCGTTGGTCGTAATACACAGGGCGTGCGTGTTATTCGCCTTAAAGAAAACGAAAAGCTGGTAAGTTTGGCAAGAATTGCTGAACCTGAAGAAGAAGACCAGCCTGAAGAAGATTAATTAAAGGTTAAGAAATGGCGAAAAAGCAATCTTTAGAGTCATTAAGAAAGAAAATTGATGCGCTTGATGCTCAGCTGATTGAGAGTATCAGTGAGCGAGCTCGCTGTGCTCAGGAAGTAGCTGAGGTCAAAGAGGGTCAGGGCGATCAAGCCTATTACAAACCGGAGCGTGAAGCTCAGGTTTTGCGTCGTGTTATGGAAATGAACAATGGTCCTCTAGAAAACGAGGATATGGCCCGTTTATTTCGTCAAATCATGTCAGCCTGCCTGGCTCTTGAAAAGCCAGTTAAGGTCGCCTATCTTGGGCCCGAGGGAACCTTTACTCAAGAAGCTGCGCTCAAGCATTTTGGAGACTCTGCGGTCAGTGTCCCCCAGTCGGCCATTGATGAGGTTTTCCGTGAGGTTTTGGCAGGCTCATGCCACTACGGTGTAGTGCCCGTAGAAAACTCTACAGAGGGTGTGATTAGTCATACCCTAGACAGCTTTATGGATTCATCACTAAAAATATGTGGTGAGGTTGAGCTGCGTATCCATCAGCACTTTATGGTGGGTGAAAATACCAATAAACAGGGTATCACTCGAGTATATTCTCATGCCCAGTCTCTGGCTCAGTGCCGACAATGGCTCAATGCTAACTATCCAGCTATCGAGCGAGTTGCGGTAAGCAGCAACTCTGAAGCCGCCAGACGTGTTCAGGGTGAGTGGAACTCTGCGGCAATAGCCGGTGATATGGCCTGTGAATTATATAATCTACAAAAATTACATGAAAAAATTGAAGATCAGCCAGATAACTCAACTCGCTTTTTGATAATTGGTAGAGAAAGCGTCCCTCCAAGTGGTAAGGATAGAACCTCTGTTGTGGTTTCTGTTCGCAATAAGCCGGGTGCATTGCATGATTTAATTGCGCCATTCCGACGTCACAATGTTGATATGACCCGCTTGGAATCAAGACCCTCACGCAATAGTAAATGGAGCTATGTATTCTTTATAGATTTAGAAGGCCATATCGAAGATCAGCCAGTTGCCGCAGTATTGGGCGAATTAAATTCCCAAGTTGTTGAGCTAAAAGTTTTGGGCTCCTATCCCAGTGCTGTTTTGTAAATACAGCTGCACAAAGTTAAGGACAATCGGGTAAATTTATGGCCAAGAAAAAAACTGAAAAAGTAGTTAATCGATTAGTGATCATTGGCATGGGGCTTATAGGTTCCAGCTTGGCAGCTGCTGTGCGCGAAAGAAATATTGCTAAAGAAGTTATTGGTATTTCAAGACGTAAATCTACCTTAGAAATTGCCCTTAATAATGGCATAGTGGATCGTTGTGCTGGTGATTTAGTGGAGGTGGCCAGTGAGTTATCTGCTGGTGATATAGTCGTTATTGGTGTGCCAACACTGAGTGTTCCTGAAGTTTTAAAGCAATGTGTAGAACTACTTTCCCCAGAAGTCACTATTACCGATGTGGCTAGCGTTAAAGAATCTGTCGTGATCGCAGCACAGGAGCTGTTTGGTGAAGTGCCATCACAGCTTGTCCCAGGCCATCCCATTGCGGGCTCTGAGAAAAGTGGTGTGACTGCAGCTAATGCTGAGTTGTTTATTGATCATCGGGTGATTTTAACGCCGGTTGAGTCTACCTCAGAAGATCATCTAAAGCGCACCTCAGCCCTATGGCAGAATGTGGGTGCTATGGTGTCCACGATGACTGTTCAAGAGCATGACCATATTCTTGCCGCAACAAGTCATTTGCCACATTTTCTCGCCTATTCTTTGGTTGATACCCTGGCGAGTATGAATGAAAAAACTGATATTTTCCGTTACGCCGCCGGCGGATTTAGAGACTTTACTCGAATTGCAGCCAGCGACCCTATTATGTGGCGCGATATTGCTGTAGCAAATAAAAAAGCGGTTATCGAGGTGATGGATAAAGTCATGGATAACCTAGTGAGTCTTCGCTCACTTATTGAAAACACTGAAGAAGATAAGCTTACTGCAATGTTTAAACGAGCAAGGGATGCCAGAAACCACTTTGGTAGCATGCTTGAAAGTAATAAATTAGATACTGGATTACAAAGCCCTATGAATGAAAAAGTAATTAACTATATTGTTTCACCCGGTGGAAATGCGCGTGGTGATCTTCGTGTACCAGGCGATAAGTCTATGTCTCATCGGTCAATTATGCTCGGCTCGCTGGCCGATGGCATGACTGAGGTCACCGGTTTTCTTGAGGGTGAAGATAGTCTAGCTACGCTTCAGGCATTCCGTGATATGGGTGTTGAAATAGAAGGCCCTAATGAGGGTCGTGTGGTGATTCGTGGTGTAGGCCTTTATGGCTTAAAGGCACCTAAAAAACCCCTGTATCTGGGTAATTCTGGCACCTCTATTCGTCTTTTAAGTGGCCTATTGGCCGGTCAGGCTTTTGATGTTGAGTTACAGGGTGATACCTCTTTATCTGGAAGACCTATGGGTCGTGTGGCAACGCCTTTACGCAAAATGGGCGCAGTAATTGAGACTGAGAAAGATGGTACGCCTCCTATGCGTATCAAGGGTGGTCAAAAGCTCAAGGGTATTAATTATCGTATGCCAATGGCCAGTGCACAGGTGAAGTCCTGTGTGTTGCTAGCTGGACTCTATGCAGAGGGTGAGACGACCACAGTTGAGCCAGCGCCTACAAGAGATCATACCGAGCGCATGTTGCGCGGTTTTGGTTATCAGGTTGATTCCAATGATGATATTGCCAGTTTAAATGGTGGTGGTCGATTAACTTCAACGAGAATTAATGTGCCAGCAGATATTTCTTCTGCGGCTTTCTTTATGGTAGCGGCAGCGATTGTTCCCGGGTCAGATATTACATTGCGTCATGTGGGAGTAAATCCTACGCGAATTGGTGTTATCAATATTCTTCGTCAAATGGGCGCTAATATTGAACTATTTAACCCTGCTCAGGTTGGTGACGAGCCGGTGGCTGATATTCGCGTGCGTTATGCGCCACTGAAGGGTATTGCTATCCCAGAAGATCAGGTGCCGCTGGCTATTGATGAATTCCCTGTATTATTTGTTGCTGCCGCCTGTGCTGAAGGTAAAACCATCCTAACCGGTGCTGAAGAGTTAAGAGTCAAAGAAAGTGATCGCATTCAAAGTATGGCTGATGGCCTTGTAACACTGGGTGTAGATGCAGTTGCTACGGATGATGGTATCCATATTGAGGGTGGCGAGATTGGTAGCGGAGAAGTAGAGAGCTTTGATGATCATCGTATTGCTATGGCATTTAGTATTGCTGCACTGCGCGCTAATGGGCCAATCACTATCAAAGAAACTAATAATGTTGCTACCTCTTTTCCTAATTTTATCTCCTTGGCAAGACAGGTCGGAATCAATATTAAATTAGCATGAATAACGTAAAAATTATCACAATTGATGGGCCAAGTGGGTCTGGCAAGGGAACAATAAGCCGTATTCTTGCTGAGCAACTGGGCTTTCATTATCTAGATAGTGGGGCGCTTTATCGCCTATTAGGTCTGGTTGCTGTTCGTCATGGCATCGAGATTAGCATCAATGCGGATTTTACCCAGTTGGCAAAAAATATGGATGTGAGTTTTCAGGCAAAAGCTGATGGCCATAATATTGTATTGCTTGAGGGTGAGGACGTAACTGATGAATTGCGCACTGAAGAAACAGGTGCGCTAGCCTCTAGAGTTGCTGAAAACCCTAGGGTTCGATCCGCTTTATTAGAGCGTCAGCACCAGTTTGCACGATTGCCTGGGTTGGTTGCCGATGGCAGAGATATGGGTACAAAAGTCTTTCCAGAGGCACAACTTAAGATATTTTTAACCGCGAGTATTGAAGAGCGCGCAAGTCGGCGTTATAAACAGTTGCTAGAAAAGGGTGAAAATGTTAAATTGCGCGCCCTCGAAGAGCAGGTTCGTTCTCGAGACGAAAGAGATATGAACAGAGAAACATCGCCGTTAGCTGCTGCCACGGATGCAGTTGAGGTGGATTCTTCTGATCTAACTATTCAAGAAGCGGTTGATAGCGTGCAAAATTTAGCTATCTTGCGCGGACTTTTATAGGTATCTCAAATTATGGGTGTATTAGCAGTCGCCAGCTATTGCTGTTAATCACCTTATTTTAACTGACCCACGTATACTGGCCACGTGGAACAAAGAGATCGACGCAGTTCTACCACTGTCGAGTCTCTGTCAATACTCAGGACATTATCCATGAGCGAAAGTTTTCAAGAATTATTTGAGCAAAGTTTACAAACTGTAGAAATGAACCCAGGTGCCATTATTACTGGCGTTATTATCGATGTTGATAAAGATTGGGTCACAGTTCATGCTGGTTTGAAATCTGAAGGTGTTATCCCTGCAGAACAATTTTTTAATGATAAAGGCGAGCTAGAAGTCAATATCGGTGATGAGGTACAGGTATCTCTTGAAGCGGTTGAAGACGGATTTGGTGCTACTCGACTTTCTCGTGAAAAAGCGCGTCGTGCAGAATCTTGGATTGAACTCGAAGCGGCACATACTAAAGATGAGATCGTTACCGGTGTAATCAGCGGTAAGGTCAAAGGTGGATTCACTGTAGATGTACGTGGCTTACGCGCATTCCTACCAGGTTCACTTGTAGATGTAAGACCTCTTCGTGAGATCACGCATTTAGAAAACATAGAATTAGAATTTAAAGTTATCAAGTTAGATGTTAAGCGCAACAACGTTGTTGTGAGCCGTCGTGCTGTTATGGAGAGTGCAAACTCTGCAGAGCGTGAAGAGTTGCTTGCCAACATTGAAGAAGGCGTTTCATTGAAAGGTATCATTAAGAATCTTACCGATTACGGTGCCTTTGTTGATTTGGGTGGTGTTGACGGTCTACTACATATTACTGATATGTCTTGGAAGCGTATTAAGCATCCATCAGAAATGATCAACGTTGGTGACGAAATTGACGTTAAAGTACTTAAGTTTGATCGCGAGCGTAACCGTGTATCTCTTGGTATGAAGCAAATGGGCGAAGATCCTTGGGGCGATATCAAAGGTCGTTACCCTGAAGGCGCTCGTGCTAAGGCTAAGGTAACTAACCTAACAGACTATGGTTGTTTTGCTGAGCTTGAAGATGGTGTTGAAGGTCTTGTTCACGTTTCAGAAATGGATTGGACTAACAAAAATGTTCACCCATCTAAGATCGTTGACTTAGGTCAGGAAGTTGAAGTTATGGTTCTAGAAATCGACGAAGAACGTCGTCGTATCTCTCTAGGTATCAAGCAGTGCTTCACTAACCCTTGGGATGACTTTGCGGCTACTAAAGCTAAAGGTGACAAGGTTACAGGTAATATCAAATCTATCACTGACTTCGGTATCTTTATTGGTCTTGAAGGCGGAATTGATGGTTTGGTTCACCTTTCTGATATTTCTTGGAACGAAGCTGGCGAAGAAGCCGTTCGCAACTTTAAGAAGGGCGAAGAGGTTGAGTCAGTTGTATTGAGTATTGATGCTGAAAGAGAGCGTATTTCTTTGGGTATTAAGCAGCTTTCTGACGATCCATTTAATAACTATGTAACCACTAATGATAAGGGTTCAATTGTTACTGGAACCATTAAAGAAGTTGATGCTAAAGGTGCTATTATTGACCTAGGTAACGATATTGAAGCTACACTGAAAGCCTCTGACCTGTCTCGTGAGCGTGTTGAAGATGCGCGTAACGAACTAAAAGTAGGTGACAGTATTGAAGCTAAGATTATTAATGTTGATCGCAAAACACGAGCAATTAACTTATCGATTAAAGCTAAGGATATTTCAGATGAGAAAGAGGCTGTTAAAGCTCATCGTAAATCTGAAACTGATTCTTCTTCACCAGCAACAATTGGTGATCTTATTAAGGCTCAGATGGATAAATAATCTGGTTTTGATGAAAAAGGGTGGCTTTGCCACCCTTTTTTTTGCTTTAAATTCACTCAAAAGTAAATAAAACCTTGTATTCATGTGAAACTTTTATAAAATCGTTATGTTGCGTTATAAATCTTTTAACGCGTTCACGAAAACCTAGGTAATAGATAGCTGCATCGATGACCAAATCTGAATTAATTGAAAAAATAGCGATCAGTCAAGATCAACTGCCCCCTCGAGATGTCGAGCAAGCAGTTCGTATGATTTTAGAACGCATGGCGAATGCGCTGGTAAGTAAACAGCGCATTGAGATTCGTGGGTTTGGTAGTTTTTCATTGCACTATCGTGCGCCACGCACTGGGCGCAATCCTAAGACAGGTGATTCAGTGACTCTCAGTGGTAAGTACGTCCCACATTTCAAACCCGGTAAAGATCTTCGCGATCGGGTTAATCAGGGTTTTTAACCCTCGAAATTTGTGTGTTCAATTTACTAATTATTGTCTGCTTCTAGATCCTCATTGAAAACTAGAAGCAACTTTTTCTTTTTTATTATCCAAACATTTTTATCTCAACATTATGACTTCTGTTGGGTGACGTCGAATTACCTCGCCACGAACCGAGGATAACAAGCTGTGGTTTGTTCTCAAAGGCATGGTTTCAGTTGGACAGCTACCGTTTGCTATATAGTGGATAGCAGTGCCAAGCATTTTTTCATTGGTATTCCCCAATGGGCTGGATAGATCATCTGCTACTAAACAACCCTTCACAAGGTCTGTGCCGTTATCTATTGCAGATGGGATAAATCCATCAGTATAGTCGCCATAACCCTTGGCGTTAGTGCCTTTAAATTGAATGGTATAGTAGGTAGTTCCACAGTTATCTGTGCCATAAAACCCATAGGGTTTGCCAGTGGTTGTTTCGCCAATAAGAATAACCTCTACATCAATACCTCTTAATGAATTTATAAGGGCTTCACTGGCCGATGCAGTATTGCCTGTGGCGATGATAAATACGCGTGATAGATTTAATTTTGGTAGTGGGGTGCCTTTTGTTGTCGAGAAGCCAAGAGTGGTTTCTGGAAATAAAAATGGCTCAATTAATTGGCCATAAATTGGATCATATTGTGTGTATTTGTCGTTATACACCATGCTTTCAAAGATTTCTCCATATGCCTTGTTGCCAGCGATCATTGTGCCCAAAACAGCTGAGATACCTAGATAACCACCACCGTTATACCTTAGATCAAGAATAAGATTAGAAATTTGTGCACTTTTTATTTGGTTAACTGCATTGATGAGCTGAAGTTCTGCAGTTTCTATATTAAAACTGTTGAGCACAAGATAACCAATTTTTTCACCATTAGCTTCAAACGTCGTAGTAAGGTAAACCGGAACTTCAGTGGTCGCTGAGCTAGTTAATATTATGTTCTCTGTAAAAATAGAGTTAGGTTTTCTTATGGTAAAACTATGTGATTCCCTTGCAGTTTCGGGCAAAAGTGCCGAGTTAAAATTATTTAATTCTTCATCAGTAATAACACTGCCTATATAAATCCCGTCTGCCGCAAGGATCTCAGTACCCCGACTAATATTTGCTTTTTGTGCAGGTGAATTGGGTTCAATGTATGTGACATAAAGTTTACCAGTGGTCATATCTTGTTTTGCGTTGGCGCCATAGCCCACGGATATTCCAGTTTCAGATAGTAATTCTGATTCTTCTGTATTCACTGCAAAGTGGAATCTATCTTTAGCTGATCCACTGCTAGTTATAGCGCTAGTTTTCATTTGGTCAAAGTATTTGATTGGATCCTGGATACTGGCTGGATCTATATCCGGTAGTTCGTTGTACCAAAGATAGGTTTCATGGCTCCATGAACGGATCCATTTTTTTTCATCCACATAATCACCTGCAAGATCCTGATATTTATTATTTAGGCGAGGATTACTACAGATATTAGCGAAATTTTTTGAGGGAAGATATTCACCCTGCACCCAGTCAGATAGGGATTTTTCTACTGCATCGGTTGTTTCTTTGGTGTTACTCGTGTCAGTTGAGTTTTTTACACTTTCGTCATTACAGCCACTCAGTAAAAAAACTAAAACAAATAAAGCTAAAAATCGCATAATAATCTCCATATATTATCAGGCTATCCATAAGCCGCTGTTAACTTCATGAATTATTCGCAGACAAATATTTAAAAAAGGACAGCTCGCAATTTTTTAAAACTAACGAGAAAACAGCACCCTTTTGATTATAGGAAATTGTGTTGCTGATTGTTAAGAAAATAACGACTTTAGCGCATCCAGAGATTCTTCCCCTGCGGCTTGGTTTTGCTCGGCACTGGCCTCAGTATTACCGCCCATCCTCACCAGATCATCCTGCGGTAATTCATCCACGAAACGACTGGCTGTGGTAGCACTAGTTTCACCAAATTGGGTTCTTTGGGCAGCACTGGTCATGGTAAGGGTGCGCTGGGCGCGGGTAATACCCACGTAGGCAAGCCGGCGTTCTTCTTCGATTTGGTCGCCTTCAATACTATTGCGGTGAGGCAGAACTTCTTCTTCCATGCCGATAAGAAAGACATGTAAAAATTCAAGGCCTTTCGCGGCATGCAGTGTTAATAATTGCACCTTATCGTCCGCTGATTCTTCTTGCTCACGATCCAAAATATCACGCAATATTATTTTTGAAATTGCCGATTCTATAGGATTTTTGTCCGCCTCAACTGAGTCGCTATCGCTATCTTTAAGAGCATATTCAATCTGACTAATCAGTAGGTTAATATTCTCCCAGCGTTTATTGGCCGCTGCATCACTGCTGGCATTTTGTCGCAACCAGTCTTGATAATCGATATCTTCAAGCAATTCACGAATCGCAGGAACAGGCTTGTCACTGTAGACATTACGCTGCACAGATTGTAACCAATGTTTAAAACGCTGTAGGCGCTGTAAATTGGCACTGGGAACTGTCGCACTAAGACCTACCTCATCGATGGCATCTAAAAATGAAACCTGTCGCTGATTTGCATACTCACCCAGTCGCTCTAGGGTAGTTGGCCCTATTTGGCGGCGTGGCGTGTTAATAATTCGCAGTAGGGCATTATCATCATCGGGATTAATGATTAGCCGTAAATAAGCCATCACATCTTTAATTTCGGTTTTGGCATAAAAGGATTGCCCGCCGGTAATATCGTAAGGGATATTCTGGGTCTGGAGCTTTAACTCCATAAGCCTCGACTGATAATTACCACGGTACAGAATAGCGAAATCGCTGTATTTACAGCGTCTTTTCAGACGCATATCAATAATTTCGTTCACTACCCGTTCGGCTTCGCGCTCTTCATTGTCGCTAATAATAAATCGCAATGGATCCCCGGGACCTAATTCACTCCATAAGGCTTTTTGAATTAGGTGAGGGTTGTTGTCGATAAGTTGGTTTGCCGCGGCCAAAATGCGTCCAGTGGAGCGATAGTTTTGCTCAAGTTTAATCACTTTAAGAGCAGGGAAGTCTTCCTGCAGTTGCATTAGGTTTTCTGGTCTAGCACCACGCCATGCGTAAATAGACTGATCATCATCGCCCACCACTGTAAGTGCCTGTTTTTCTTTGACTAGGATTCTTACTAGTTCATATTGAGCGAGGTTGGTATCCTGATACTCGTCTACCAACATATAGCGTATGCGTTGTTGCCATTTGGCCAATACTTCTGGCTGTTCACGAAATAGGCAAACCGGGATCATAATAAGGTCATCAAAATCTACTGCATTGTAGGCACGAAGCGCGCGTTGGTAGCGCTCATAAAGCATAGCAATGCTTTGTTCGCCGGTACTATTGGCGGCGCTCACAGCCTGTCCGGGTTCTAGCAGAGAGTTTTTCCAGTCAGAAATAGTATGTTGAATATTATCAATAAGTTTTTCATCGAGATCGGTATGCCGAACCAGTAGCTCTTTGAGAAGGTTGCGACAGTCTTCCTGATCCATAATCGAAAAACCGGGCTTAAAACCCAGAGTTTTAATTTCGAAACGAATAATATTCAGACCCAGATTATGAAAGGTGGAAACAGAGAGACCTTTTGACTCGGAACTAGATAACAGTTTGCTGACGCGATCTTTCATCTCGCGTGCCGCTTTATTGGTAAAGGTTACCGCATAGATATTGCGGCTAGGAATACCGCATTGCTCCACAAGATAGGCAATTTTTCCAGTAATTACACTGGTTTTACCACTGCCGGCTCCAGCGAGAACCAGCAGGGGACCATCAATATATTTTAACGCTGCCTGTTGTTGGGCATTTAAGTTATGAGCCATCGATTAAGCCAACAACTATGCCATCTCGGCTATAGCAGTCTGTTTGGCTGTTAATTGCTCTATTGAACCCTGCATATCACTTAGCTTATCGCGCTCTTTGGCCACTACCTCAGCGGGAGCATTAGCAACAAATTTTTCGTTACTAAGCTTGCCGGAAAGCTTGTTAGCTTCAACGGATAATTTTTCTATTTCTTTGCCCAGTCGTTTGAGCTCAGCATCGATATCAATTAACCCTGCCATAGGCACAAGAATTTCTAAGTCGCCGGCCAGTGTAGTTGCACTTAAAGGGGCATCTTCTGGGTTATCTAACCAGGTGATTGATTCAAGCTTGGCTAATTTACACAGATACTGACGATTTTCTTCAAGTCGACGCTTGTCATTGGCACCGCCGCCGGTAAAGAAGATAGACAGAGAGGTAGCCGGTGAAATGTTCATTTCACCACGCACATTGCGCACGCCAACAATAACCTGTTTAACCCATTCGATATCATCAAGTGCAGCCTGATCTACCAAAGACTGATCGGGAATAGGGTAGGCTTGAAGCATAATGCTATCACCCTGAGAATTTAGCTCAATGCCCGCCAACGGCGCGATACTGTGCCAAATTTCTTCGGTGATAAATGGCATTATTGGGTGACTTAAGCGCAATATGCTTTCAAGCACTCTTACCAGTGTTCGGCGAGTGCCCAATTGCAGCTCAGGGTCTGCATTCTCATCCCAAAGCACAGGCTTAGAAAGCTCAAGGTACCAGTCGCAATACTCGTTCCAAACAAAGTCGTACAGGGCCTGAGCGGCTAAATCAAAACGATAGCTATCAATGGCGGCAATAACATCAGTTTCAGCCTGTTGCAGACGGGAAATAATCCAGCGATCAGCTAGGCTAAGTTTGTATGCTTCACCATTTTGGCCACAGCTATGTTCCTCACCATTCATCAAAACATAACGTGCCGCATTCCAGATCTTATTGCAGAAATTACGATAGCCCTCAAGGCGTTTCATATCCCAGTTAATATCACGACCTGTAGAGGCTAGGGCGCAGAGGGTAAAGCGCAGGGCATCGGTACCATGAGGTTCGATACCTTCTTTAAACTGTTTGCGAGTGCGCTTAGCAATTTTTTCAGCTTGCTGAGGTTGCATCATATTACCGGTGCGCTTCTCAACAAGATCTTCAATGTCGATACCATCAATCATATCCAAGGGGTCAAGCACATTACCCTTTGATTTGGACATCTTCTGACCCTGCTCATCGCGAATTAGCCCAGTGACATACACTGTATGGAAGGGCACCTGAGGCGTGCCATCTTCATTTTTAATTAGGTGCATCGACATCATAATCATGCGAGCGACCCAGAAGAAAATAATATCAAAACCAGTGACTAGAACATCGGTAGGGTGGAAGTTTTTAAGACGTTCAGTCTGTTCAGGCCAACCCTGTGTGCCAAAGGTCCATAGCGCAGAGGAAAACCAGGTATCCAGAACGTCGGGGTCCTGTGTAAGCACGGCATCTCCAAGCTGATGCTTTTCTCTAACCGCTTCTTCACTGTTGCCAACATAGGCATTGCCAGCTTCGTCATACCAAGCAGGAATACGATGTCCCCACCACAGCTGTCGAGAAATACACCAGTCTTGAATGTTACGCATCCAAGAGAAATACATATTCTCATACTGTTGGGGAACAAATTTTATCTGTCCATCTTCAACCGCAGAAATGGCAGGGCCGGCTAGTTTTTTTGCATCCACATACCATTGGTTGGTCAGCATAGGCTCAATCACCACGCCACCACGGTCACCGTAGGGAATGGTCATATCATTTTCTTCAATGGACTCCAACAGGCCTAGGGCTTCCATATCAGCAACAATTTCACGGCGCGCCGCAAAGCGTTCCATGCCCTGATATTTTGCGGGCAAGCTATCATCCATAGCCGTATTTTGGCTGCCATCAGAATTACAGCATTCGGCAGTTTTACGAATATCCGCTGCGAAAGTTAGAATATTGATCATTGGCAGACTGTGACGCTGACCCACTTCATAATCATTAAAGTCATGAGCCGGTGTAATTTTTACACAGCCTGTGCCCTTAGCCATATCGGCGTGTTCATCAGCCACAATAGGAATTAAACGACCCACTAATGGCAGTTCTACAAACTTGCCGATTAAGTTTTGATAGCGTGGGTCATCAGGGTTTACTGCTACGCCGGTATCGCCGAGCATAGTTTCAGGTCGCGTGGTGGCGACAATAATATAATCTTTGCCATCAGCTGTTTTAACACCCTCAGCGAGAGGGTAGCGCAAATTCCACATCTTGCCCTTAGTGTCGCGGTTTTCTACCTCCAAATCAGAAATGGCCGTATTGAGTTTAGGGTCCCAGTTAACCAACCGTTTTCCACGATAGATGAGTCCTTCGTTGTAAAGACGCACAAAAACTTCTTGAACTGCGCCATAGAAACCCTCATCCATAGTGAAACGTTCTGTTTCCCAATCCACCGAGTTACCTAAGCGACGCATCTGCTGGGTAATAGTGCCGCCAGACTCTTCTTTCCACTCCCAGATTTTTTCAATAAACTTCTCGCGACCCAGAGCATCTTTACCGGGTTGGTTTTCAGCCGCTAATTTACGCTCAACCACCATCTGCGTGGCAATACCTGCGTGATCAGTACCCACTTGCCACAGGGTATTTTTACCCTTCATTCGCTGGTAGCGAGTGAGTGCATCCATAATGCTGTGTTGCAAGGCATGACCAATATGCAGACTGCCCGTTACATTGGGCGGGGGAATAACAATACTGTAGGGCTCACCTTCGCCGCTAGGGGCAAAATAACCACTGTTTTCCCAAGTTTTATACCACTTGTCTTCAATGTCTTGGGGGGCGAATGTTTTTTCCATTGCTTATCTCAGTTAATTTGTAAATTGTGGTTATTTTATGCCCGGCAATTATAAGTGCTGAGGCCTTGGCCTGCTAGTCTAGTTTTTATATATAAGTTTTGCTTCAGTTGCAGTAATTAATTGGCAACCTGAACTTACAAAAAAGCTAATTTTATTACAATTTAAATATTCTTTGTCCAGCTTCAGAAAGACTCTGATTTATAGAATATCTTTACTCAAATAGGTGACAGCATGTTGTACTAGCCGTCGTTGGTTGGAATATCAGTGGAATTTGACTCTATTTATTCTGTGAGCAACGTTTGATTCGTTCTTGCTTAAATTAAAATGGAATGTCCTCGTCCCAATCTTTTTCCGTGGAAATTGAACCAACAATGACTTTGGGTAAGTCATATTTTGCTAGTAATTTATTTATGGAGTTAAGTAGTTTTTGTGACTCGATTAATATGTGATTTTCTGTAATTTGTTGTCTTAGGGTTGCTAGAATATCAGTAGGTAAGTCGCTGATGGTGTCTAATATCTTTATCTTTTCTATGGCTTCATTGATGTCAGTGGATTGCGAGATTAGATTAGATAATACTCGGACCATTTTTATTCTAGTTTTTTTTGAGCGAACTATTGTGGTGAAAATGGCATTTGCCACTTCTCCCACTTGTTTATTCTGAGCTTGTATGCCTTGGTATTTGCCAATAAAACCATAGGGTTTTAATCCACGCATTATAGGAATTATCAATATACCCCTGCCAATTGCAACACCTACCTCTTGGTCGCACCAATGACTTTCCTTGAACCCATCCATTAATATTGCAGCAAAAGCATCCATTGTTTGTAGGCCTACCTCTATCTCATCCTGCCACTCTTTAGTTGGTTCAATATCTTCATGAGCAACGAATGCTGAAATACCATATTTTTTTAATAAGGACTGAAGAATAGATGTAGTTTTTTTGAAAGATGCTATATGGCTTAAAAATAATTTGAAATAACCAGCTTTCCAAAAAGTGGCTTCCTTCTCAGCTGTGGTTTCCTTCTCAGCTTCTGAAGTATGTCTAAATGGTATGTCAAGCTCCTTTGCTATTTCCAAAATAGCATCATCATCTTCCCCTGCAAGAACATCTTTTGTATAAACTCTTTTACTGTTTACACTTGGCAGTACGTCATAGGAATAAATTCCATGGGCTCTGAAATATTGATTAATTTCAGAAAAAGTCATTTTGCTTTGCAATGTAACGCCTATCATTTCAAGTAATTCTATTTTCTTAAGTGCATTCACTCGTTCCCCCTTAAAAACGAATTAGAATTACGTTCAAATATAGCTAAAAAAGTTGCTAGTGTTATTTTATGTAGCCACTAGAAAATTGTGATTTAGGAATAATTTGCACTTTATTTAGGGGTTCTAAACCTAGTTCACCGCCGAATACGCGGCTTAGAAAAACGGATGTACAGAGCAAGAGATCGCTAATTAGTTCACCGCCGAATACGCGGCTTAGAAAGAAGAGCGGTTAGTCAATAGCTTTGAATTTTAGTTCACCGCCGAATAGGCGGCCATTAGATACTGCGCCCACTCAAATCATGAAAATCCAACGCATAACCCCGTTCTTTATAGAATTTAAAGTTTTCCCGTTTAGTCTGTTCGTCTTCTGACTCGGGTTGCACTAGTTCGATCACGCGCTCAAAGCGGCTAAACCAGGTGGGGATTTCCCCCTGTAGATTGATTAAAATCTGATGATGGTCACCCGGTTCTGCCACTGCGCTGATGGCGACGGGTTGTTGATCAAGCCCAATACCATGGGGAATGAAGCTATCAGCTTCAAAAGCCCAAAGTAATTGATCCAGCTGCTCGGCGGTTTGGTCGTCAGCAACCAGACAGAGTACCTTTTGTTGAGATAAACAGGCTTTTTTAATCAACTGACAGACTAATTTTAGGCTGGGTGCATCTTTAGCTAATTTATAGAAGGTTACCTTAGTCACTACTGGCTTCACTTTTTTGGCGCAGGTATTCCATCAATAATGGTACAGGTCTTCCGGTTGCACCTTTGTTGGCGCCAGATACCCATGCGGTTCCGGCCACATCCAAATGCGCCCATTTATAGTCTTTGGCATAGCGCGCTAAAAAACAGCCGGCGGTAATAGTGCCAGCCTGTGGGCCGCCAATATTAGCCATATCAGCAAAGTTACTTTTTAGTAGTTCGTCATATTCTTCCCATAAGGGCAGTTGCCATACGGGGTCAGCACTTTGAGTGCCCGATTCGATAAGGTCATTGGCAAGCTGTTGATCATTGGATAAAACACCTGAAGCAACCTTGCCTAGGGCGCTAATGACAGCACCGGTTAATGTGGCAATATCAATCACTGTATCGGGATTAAATTTTGCCGCATAGGTGAGTGAGTCACAGAGAATTAATCGACCTTCGGCATCGGTGTTAAGAATTTCAATGGTCTGACCAGACATACTGGTGACTACGTCGCCAGGTTTTGTGGCACGACCATTAGGCATGTTCTCAGTGGCTGGAATAATACCCACGACATTAATAGGTAGCTCCAGCTCTGCTAGGGCATTCATAACACCTAAAACAGAGGCGCCGCCACACATATCATATTTCATTTCATCCATGCCGCGTCCGGGTTTTAGGCTGATTCCCCCGGAATCAAAAGTCACTGCTTTACCCACCAGTACAACGGGTTTTTCGTCAGGTTTTGCGCCTTGATAATTAATCACGATTAGCTTGGGTGGTTCTTCTGAACCTTCAGCAACAGACAGTAATGAGTCCATCTTAAGCTTTTGCATATCGGAGCGATCTAAAATTTCGGTGTTGATGCTAGCCTTAGCAAGCTTTGCCTTACCCAAACTAATAGCCTGCTCTGCAAGGTAGCTGGGGGTGCAAATGTTGGCCGGTAGGTTGCCCAACTGTTTGGCGGTATTCATGCCATCACCCACAGCAGCACCGTATCTCAAGCCAGAATTAGCTGATTGAATAGCAGACTGTTCTGTTGTCCAAAAAGTCAGTGCTTCTAGATTAGGGCTTTTTTCAGCATTATGCTTTTTGTAGTTGTACAGCGAGGCATTGACCGACTGAGCAACAATTGATGCCTCGGCTTCAAGGTTGTCGGTCATAAGGCCGCTGACCCAAAGCGCTGTTTTGGATTGGGTTTTATTTAATGCTTGGCAGGCCGCGGCGACAGCTTTTTTAACCTGTCTTTGGTTTGATAGTCCGTCAGTGCCCAGAAGGATAATTCGTTGAAGGGGTGACTGGGGCAGGTTTAATACCAGTACCTGTCCAGATTTGCCCTTAAATTCACCGCTTTCAATAGCTGAGTCGATGCTGTTATGGGTTAATTCATTGACTACTTTTGCGCTATTTGAAAGCTCTGAGCCAGTGGGTAGAATAAGAGAATCAGTTTTTAAACCTGACAGCTCGGCGCAAGATGCAGTAAACTTCATAAAAAATCCATTAAATAACTAAGTTGAGACGAAAATGTTAATAGAACCATACCATTTAGTCCAACAGCACCCAAGAGCTTAAGTTAAAACAAGTGATTATTTTTCGATATTTAGGTCGTGAGCTTTTATCTGTCACCTTCGCTGTGTGCGTTATCTTGTTGATGGTGCTGGTTAGTGGTCGTTTTGTTAAATACTTGGCTAATGCCTTATCGGGTGAAATGGATCCTGAAGTTATTTTTGCGGTGATTGGTTATCGCATTCCCGGCTTTTTAGAGCTGACTTTGCCGCTAGCATTCTTTCTGGCAGTCTTGCTGACCTTCGGTCGCCTGTATGTTGAAAATGAAATGAGTGTGCTTAAGGCTTGTGGCATATCAGAGCGCAAGCTACTGGGATACACCATGTCTATTGCGGCCTGTTTGGCTCTGTTTGTGGGCGGTTTAAGTTTATACATAACACCTCTAGGTGTTGATAAGGCCGAAACCATCTTCACCGTTCAGGAGCAAAAAAGTGAACTTGATCGTGTGACAGCTAAAAAATTCTATTCGCTACGCGGCGATAAAGGGGTTACCTGGGTGGGTTCTGTGTCAGAGGATCGTCAGTTAGAGTCTGTCTTTATGTCAGCCACCCAAGCAGCAACCGATTCCTCTGAGGGGAGTTTGATCGTGGTTATTGCAGATCGTGGGACTCAGAACACAGCGGAAGATTCCGGTGAGCGCTACCTTATCTTGGAGCAGGGCTATCGTGTGGAGGGTATTCCCGGGCGCTTTGATTATAAAATTACTCATTTTGATCAATATGGTACCAAGTTAGCCCCGCCAGAAGAGTTATCGGAAGATACAGTCACCGATGCTATGGCCACTAAATCACTCATGCAGTCCACTGAGGTTGAGCACAGAGTCGCTCTGCAGTGGCGCTTTTCGATTCCTATCATGATGCTAGTGGTTACGCTGATGGCCATTCCCTTAAGTCGAATTGATCCAAGGTCAGGACGATTTGGACGTATTCTGCCGGCAGTCTTGCTGTACTTTGCTTATTTGGTTTCTCTTAATGCGCTGCGTGGAGCTATCGAGGACGGCAGCCTGCCATTAAGTGTCAGTTTATTACCTGTTCATCTTATTTTCACAGGCTTGGCACTGGTACTTTTGTTTGCAGAGCAAATACTGGCCTCAATCAGAGTGCTGTTAAAGCCTTCCTCAAGGGAGCTTAAGTCATGAGCAAGCGTTTATCTCGCTATATAGGAATTAACGTTTTCACCGCGATTATGGTGGCTTTAATTGCGATTATTGGCTTGGATCTGGTGGCAGGCATTATCGATCAGATGGGCGACATAAAGGGCAATTATCGATTTACCGATGTACTTATTTATGTGGCTACAAAATTACCATCAACTATTTACGAATATATTCCACTTGCCTCATTAATTGGTTGCTTGGTGGGTTTAGGGATGTTGGCAACCAATAGTGAAGTGGTTGTTATGCGTGCCTCGGGCATATCGCTAATTAGAATTGTCTTCATGGTCTTTAAGCCAGTTGTTATCTTTGTGCTTATCGCCGCCTTAATTGGCGAATATTTTTCACCCTATCTAGATCAGTTGGCCGATAGTCGAAGAGATTACTTGCGCAAAGGCGAATCAGCTTTGGATTCCACCTCAGGCTTCTGGGCTCGTGAGGGTTCAGAGTTTATTCATTTTAATGCTGTTTTCCCTGGCGGTGTTCTGTTTGGTGTTACTCGATATAAGCTCGATGATAAGCGCCAATTAGAAGAAGCAAGTTTCTCATCTAGAGCCACCTTTAATAAAACTGAAGGTTTTTGGGTGGAGGAGAATGTATCAAGTACTCTGTTTGTTGAGCAGCAGACTTACACCAGAAAATGGGTGACCAGAGAGTGGAAGACCGAGCTGACACCTGAGGTATTAACATTAAATATTCTTCCTGCTGATGCTTTATCAGCTGGTGCGCTAAGTGATCATATTGAATATTTAGACGAGCGCAAAGCCGATGCGGCTAAATACAGGCTAGCTTTCTGGGAAAAGGTATTTCAGCCATTATCCATTTTGGGGTTAGTACTGGTAGGCATTGCCTTTGTTTTTGGTCCACTCCGTCAGGCTACTGTCGGCTATCGAGTGTTTATTGGCGTGTTGTTTGGGATTAGCTTTAAGTTAATCTCAGATATTTTAGGCCCCTTAAGTATCGTATTTGAAATGCCGCCTATGCTGGCAATTTTAGCGCCTATCCTGGTCTGTTTTGCCATTGGCTTGGTGCTTCTACGCAGGGCAGGTTAGCTAGCTCAACTGCGCTAGATTATTTTTGCTTCTCTAAAACCACGACCTCTGTGTTGCTTAAGTCGTCATGCAGACAGGTTTTTCGAGAGGGAATTAAGCAGATAAGATAACCAGCGCCCAATAAACCCAATGAAAAACAGGCAAAGATACTTCGTTTAATACATTGCTCCGGGGATGCTGGGGTGCCATCGATGTTTTGAAGCTTTAATCGCCAAGCTTTCATGCCCAGTGTTTGGCCCTGTTTGCGCCAACAAATAAAATAATAACCCATCAAACAAATAAGCCAGCCCATAAAGCTTAGCCATTGAGCGATAGCATTGGGTTGGATGTTCTCAACGCCTTCAGCACCGTATAACATGACTTTAACTGCAAGAAGCAGTGCACCATAACCCAAGGTGATAGCAAAAAGTAAAAAGGCGTCATAGACTAAAGCCGCTAGGCGTCTAAATAAGCCGGCATTAGGAAGAGAGCTAGTCTGAATTAGGGCGCTAATGGGTTTTCTCCAAAATTAAACGATGAGTTAATAGCGGAATTCTGCACAAAGCCAGTACAATGTGCAATTCGCATATATAATACACGGCTTAATGTACCTCAGGAGAGAAAACTTGGATTGGATTTTTGGTATCCATACAGTGCAATCAATACTCAAAACATCACCCCAGCGCGTTAAAGAGCTGAGAGTGGTTAGGTCTCGTCAAGATGCAAGGTTACAAAAAGTGCTTAATCTAGCCGATCAGCACGGTGTTACTTTACAGTGGGTAACCGCTCAGCAACTAGATACTTTGGTTGAGGGTCGTCATCAGGGTGTAGCAGCACTTTGTAAAGAGGGACAAACCTATGATGAAAGTTATTTAGCAACCTTGGCGGAAGAGCATGGTCAAGATGCTTTCTTTCTTATGTTGGACGGCGTAACCGACCCGCATAATTTAGGTGCCTGCTTGCGTTCTGCTGAGGGTGCTGGCGTCAAGGCAGTGATTGTGCCCAAGGATAATTCTGTTGGTCTAACGCCTGTGGTTTCAAAGGTGGCCTCTGGAGCCGCAGAGTCCATACCCTTAATTGTCGTGACTAACTTGGCGAGAACCCTTAAAGACCTGCAGGCTAAGGGTGTTTGGTCGGTTGGTACCACAGGTGATGCCGAGCAAACTATTTATGAAATTGATCTCAAAGGTCCACTGGTTATCGTAATGGGCTCCGAGGGCACGGGTATGCGGCAGTTGGTCGCCAGTCAGTGTGATTTTTTAGCCAAGCTACCAATGGCGGGCAAGGTAAGCAGTTTGAATGTTTCAGTTGCCGCTGGGGTCTGTTTGTTCGAGGCGGTAAGGCAGCGAAGCTAGTGGTTTTTAGTTAGGTCCATAGTATTAAAGAATAGTTAAAAAATAGTAAAAACTTTGCTAGTATGGGCAAACAACCTTAAAAACTATAGCCATGGAAAAATTTACCTATTCTGTGCCCAATTTACTAAGCCTACTGCGGCTTATTCTTGTCCCTTTTCTGGCCATATTAGCCAGTCTTGGTGAGGTTGCTGTATTTCTGTCTATTTTAGCCATATCACTGACCAGTGATATGCTCGATGGCTACTTTGCTAGAAAATTGCATCAAACAACTGAGCTAGGTGCTCGCCTAGACAGCTGGGCCGACATGATGACCTATGCGGTAATGATTTTAGGACTTTACCTAATTTGGCCACAGCTGTTTTTTGCTCAAGTTGTTTTCGTCTGTGCCGCAGCACTCAGTTATGTTCTTCCTGTATTGCTCTCGCTGTATCGTTTTTCTGTCTTTCCAAGTTATCATACCTGGGGGGCAAAAATTGCAGCTGTTTTAATCGCTCCCGCCTATTATCTGTTGGTTCTCTATGAGTATCAGGATTTTTTTCAATTAGTGATTCTGTTTCACTTATTAGTGGCAGTTGAAGAGATGGCAATTACCCTGATCTTGAAGCGCCCCCAAACCAATATTCACTCGATTCTTCAGCTGCATAATAAGGCGGCTAGAAAATAACAACCGGTTAGCGGCGCTTTGTGTTGCAACCTAGACTTCAAATCACTATAATCGCGCGGCTAAACAGGGTCTGAGGACTAATTTCTCAGGCGCTCCTTGTCTCACTGCATTGCCCAGATGGTAATTGCGGGAGGCTTTTTAATCCATGAGGAGAAACAATGCGTCACTACGAAATAGTGTTTCTGGTCCATCCCGACCAGAGCGAACAAGTTGCAGGTATGGTAGAGCGTTACACCACTGCAATCGAAGCAGGTAAAGGATCTGTCCACCGTCTAGAAGACTGGGGCCGTCGTCAACTTGCTTATCCAATCAACAAAATCCACAAAGCACATTACATTCTTATGAATGTTGAGTGTAATCAAGAAAATCTTGATGAGCTTAATTCCTCCTTCCGTTATAACGATGCTGTTCTAAGAAGCATGGTTGTTCGTCGTGATGAAGCAATCACAGAAGATTCGCCGATCATGAAGCAAGAAAACGCTGAAAAAGCAGATAAAGAAGCTCGTGAGCGTCAGAAAGCCGCTAAGGCCAAAGAGTTTGCAGAGAAAGCTGCAGCTGCAGAAGCCAGTAAAGCTGCAGAAGCGCCAGCTGAAGTAGCTGCAGAGGAAACAACAGTAGCAGAAGAAGCACCTGCAGCGGAAGGAGAAAAATAATGGCTAGATTTGTTCGAAGAAGAAAGTTTTGTCGATTCACCGCCGAAGGCGCTACTGAGATCGATTATAAAGATTTAGATACTTTGAAAGGTTATGTGTCTGAAACGGGTAAAATTGTTCCTAGCCGTATCACAGGTACAAAAGCGCGTTATCAGCGTGAGTTATCAGAAGCTATTAAGCGTGCACGTTATATCGCTTTATTGCCATACACTGATAGCCATCAGTAACACTGGATAAAAATATTGAAAGCCCTAGCTGAATTTATACTGCGCGGGCGAGTGCAGGCCTTGTTGGTTGCTTTGGTGGGAAGTTTTTTTCCATTGGTGAGTTCAGCAACAGTTGCATTGGTCACATTGTGTAAAGGGTCGAAAGAGGGACTATTATTATTCCTCTGGGCATCATTACCACTGGTTGTTTTGCAGCAGGTAGGTGATGAAAACATGCTATTAACCGCTGTTTCCGTTGCATCATTGGGCATTATGGTTGTAGCAGCCTCTTTGCATAGTTTGTATGCATTATGGCAGTGGACTTTAATAGCTATAGTCGCGGTGGCCATCATTTGCGCCGCAACATTTGGCTTTTTAATGTCAGCTGATGTAACCGAGCTATTGGTGGTTGCCCAGCAAATGTTTGAATCGTTGCAGGCACAGCAGGCTGATACGGCAATAGCCAGTGCGATAACAGAGCCCTTAGTACTTGGCTTGGTAGCCATGATTTTAGCATTGGGTTGCGTGATGAGCTTATTGATTGCCAGATGGTGGCAATCAGCAGTGTATAACCCCGGTGGATTCCAAGAGGAATTTCACGGTTTTACTATCAGCTCAAAGGTTGCAGTTATATTGTTGGCAATTTTTTTGATAGGAAGGCTGATACCTGAGGGTTACCAGCTGTGGGCTGATTTAGCTTTGCTACCATTTTTGATTGCAGGTATTGCCTTGTTTCACAGCACAGTAAAGCTGTTTGGTCTTGGCAGTCAGTGGGTAGCATTCTTATACGTTGGTTTGATATTTATGGGTAAGCCAGTAACACTAGTTTTAGTAGGGCTGGGCTTAGCAGAGAGTTTAATTGATTTACGCTCAAGATTAGATGGGTTTAAAAACTCCAAAACTTGAGTTTATATATAAATAAAGAGGTTTATGAGATGGAAGTTATTCTGTTGGAAAAGATTGGTAAGTTGGGGAATATTGGTGATATAGCCAATGTAAAAGCAGGCTATGGCCGCAACTTCCTTATACCTCAGGGTAAGGCGATTTTTGCAACCAAAGCGAATCTAGAAGAGTTTGAAACTAGACGTGCCGATTTGGAAGCTGCCGCTGCAACTAAAATGGAAAAGGCTCAGTTACGTGCTGATAAGCTCGCTGAAGTCGCTTCAATTACTATCGTTGCTAACGCAAGTGACGAAGGTAAGTTGTTTGGTTCAGTGGGAACTCGTGAGATTGAAGAAGCTGTCAACAATGCTGGTGGTGATATTTCTAAGAGTGAAATCAACATGCCTGAAGGCGCTATCCAAAATGTTGGTGAGTTTGCTGTTGAAGTTCAGCTACACACCGATGTTACGCAATCAATCACAATTGTGGTTGAGGCTGAATAATTTAATTCAGTAGCGGGTAACACAAATTAAAACGGCATTGATTCTCCTCAGAGTCAGTGCCGTTTTTGTTTTTTTAAAATATTTCTCTTTTCGGTATTATTTTTAGCGCAAGTCGCTTTATAATCATTGGTCAATCATTGAAAGCTGTTTGTTATGAATGAAGCATTATTTGCAGAACCGACCATAAGTCAGCCACTTCCGCACTCTCTTGAGGCGGAGCAAGCTGTGCTCGGCGGTCTTATGCTTAAGAATGATGCTTTCGACTCCGTAGCCGAAGTGCTGGCTGAAAACGATTTTTTCAGTCCAGACCATCGATCTATTTTTAATGCCATGTTGGGCTTAGCGGCTGAGGGGCAACCCTTCGATCCAATTACCCTAACAGAGCATTTACAGAATTCTAACGAACTGGTTGCTGTGGGTGGCGCAGAGTATCTAGTGGATCTGGCGCAAAATACTCCCAGTTCAGCCAATGTAAAAGCCTATACTCAGATTGTTTTAGAGCGATCCATTGTTCGACAGCTGATTACAGCTTCCAGTGAAATTGTTCGCAAAGGTTACAACCCCTTGGGTTGGGATAGCGGCAAGTTGTTGGCCGAAGCAGAGACCCGTCTACAAGAAATTATTGAAAACAGACCCAAGCAGGGTGGTTTTAAAGATGTTAATAATCTGATCAAAGACGCGGTCACTCGGCTTGATGAGCTATTTAAGAGTGATGCTGATATTACAGGTATTAGCACGGGGTTTAGTGATCTCGACAATATGACCTCCGGCTGGCAAAAATCTGATCTTATTATTGTGGCTGGTCGTCCCTCTATGGGTAAAACCTCTTTCGCCATGAATATGGTTGAGTATGCGACGCTAAATCAAGATCGTCCGGTTCTGGTTTTTTCCCTAGAAATGCCGGCTAGCCAGTTGATTACTAGAATGCTGTCTTCCATGGGCAAGATCGATCAAACCAGAATGCGTACAGGTAGTCTGCAAGAAGACGATTGGCCAAGATTAAGTAGTGCAGCACAGCGATTAAAAGATCGTCCCTTATTTATTGATGATTCTGCTGGTATCACACCTTTTGAGATGCGTAGCCGAATCAAACAGTTTACCCGCGAGCGTGTAGAGCAGCTGCGTCAGCAGTGGCACAAAGAACATGGTGCAGACTCTCAGCCGGATAATGACGAACTCTACAAGCAGGCTCAACCGGGCATGATTATGGTGGATTACCTTCAGTTGATGAGTGGTAGTAATGCCTCCGAGGGTAGAGTCCAAGAAATATCGCAAATATCTCGAGAGCTAAAAGGTCTGGCCAGAGAATATGAATGCCCAATGATCGCGCTATCACAGTTGAGTCGTAATGTTGAACAGCGGCCCAATAAACGCCCAGTGAACGCAGACTTGCGTGAATCCGGTGCGATTGAGCAGGATGCCGACGTTATTGCCTTTATCTACCGCGATGAAGTGTATAACGAAGATAGCCCTGATAAAGGCACAGCTGAAATTATTCTAGGCAAACAGCGTAACGGTCCTATTGGCACCTGTCGCCTTATGTTTATGGGTAAATATACTCGTTTTGAAAACCTTGCAGTTGATAATTTCGCTGAGTACTAAGCGCAGCGCTTTAAAGGGGTAACAATGCAGGTATTTCACACAATCAGTGGTCTTAGAAACAGTCTTTCTGGGCACAGAATCCAAGGGAAAACCATTGGTTTTGTTCCTACAATGGGCAACCTTCACGACGGCCATCTAGCCCTTATTAAACAGGCTAGGCAGAGCAACGATATTGTGGTCTGTTCTATCTTTGTTAACGCCCTTCAATTTGGTTTGAATGAAGACTGGGATAAATACCCTCGAACCTATGACTCCGATTGCGAAAAATTGCATTCTATTGGATGTGATTACTTATTCTTCCCCGATGATAAAGAGATGTACCCTAATGGTTTGGACACCCAGAGTCGTGTTATTTGCCCAACCATGACTGATGTGCTCTGTGGCGCAAGTCGCCCCGGTCATTTTGAGGGTGTCACCACGGTGGTAAGTAAGCTGTTTAATATAGTGCAACCCGATGAAGCGATTTTTGGGATTAAAGATTATCAACAGTTAGCGGTTATCAGGCGGATGGCAGAAGACCTGTGTATGCCGGTTAAGATTAGCTCTGCACCGATTCACCGTGAAACTGATGGCTTAGCAATGAGTTCAAGGAATAGTTACATTACCCCAGAGGAACGCCCAAAAGTCACGGTTTTAAAACAGGTTCTAGAGCACATAGCTTTACAGATTGACGCTGGAGGCCAAGATTTTGCAACTCTTGAATCTGAGGCCAAAGCGGTTATAAAGAATCAGGGCTTTAAAGCGGACTATGTGACGATTAGTAACAGTAAAACACTGCAGTCAGCAACAATTGATGATCTTGAGATCACGGTGCTGGGCGCTATATTTACTCAGTCTGCACGACTTATAGATAATATTAGCCTGAGAAAAAAATAGGGCTACTTGTAATAAGTGTCATCTATATTTAGCAAACAT
>Ga0206126_10000758_pt1 | contig 42103 bp, 40 predicted proteins | sample Helgoland_Spring_5_FD_148621 | JGI IMG/M metagenome (GOLD analysis project Ga0206126, IMG submission 148621) | Pelagic subsurface seawater microbial communities from Kabeltonne, Helgoland, North Sea - Helgoland_Spring_Bloom_20160412_1 | ecosystem: Environmental > Aquatic > Marine > Epipelagic ...
TGGACAATGATCTTAATGATAATCCAAACTTGGCGATTTTCAGGCAGGCCGATAATGGGGTGTTGGTGCGGATGGCGATGTTTGCACTGATCCTCGACGTGGTTGATCAAGTAGACAAGTGCTCAAGAAACGTCAACTGGTACACCGGAAGCCGCTTCTAGGCTGTGCCCGTCACGATAAGGTTACCCGTGTATGAATAAATTAACTCATGCTGATGTCGAGGTAATAGAGGATCAGATTTCGTTTAAGGGATTTTATCAGCTTAATACGTTAGCCTTAAGGCATAAATTGTTTCTTGGTGGCTGGAGTAAGACTGTCTCGAGGGAATTGTTCAAGCGCCATGATGCGGTTGGTGTGTTGTTGTATGATCCGTTACTCGATGCCGTGGCGTTGGTTGAGCAATTTCGTATAGGTGTGTTTGGCAGTGATGTCGCCAGAAAAAATCATCAGTCGCCTTGGATCTTGGAACTGGTCGCAGGTTTAATCGACAAAGAAGAAGTTCCGGCGGAGGTTGCAAGAAGAGAGGCATTTGAGGAATCGGGTATTATCGTTGAGGATATTGAGCCAGTCGGTGAATATTATTCAAGTCCCGGCGGCAGTAACGAATATTTTTATTCTTTTATCGGTAGAGCGGATCTTACCCATGCTGGCGGAATCCATGGTTTAGAGAGCGAGGGTGAAGACATCAAAGTTCATCTAATACAACTTGATGAACTATGGTCTAAACTTGATCAAGGTGTGTTAATCAATGCACATACTCTGATCGCAGTGCAGTGGTTGAAGTTACATTATAAAGAATTGAAACTGCGGTGGTCATAGTCGGGCATTAACAATAAACCCGCTCGCTGAGCTTGAAACTTGAACCCAATAGAGAATTGCCGTTGTCCAATCCAGACTCGCCAAAATTTCCGGATGCTACTGTTTCATCCTCTCGAAGTTTACTGAAGTCCAGTCTCGTGGTTGGCGTGATGACAATGCTCTCACGTGTTTTGGGTTTGGCGCGTGATATCGTTTTTGCAAATTTTCTTGGAGCCACTGCGGCCGCTGACGCCTTTTTCGTTGCTTTTAAAATCCCTAATTTTTTGCGTCGTTTGTTTGCAGAGGGAGCTTTTTCCCAAGCTTTTGTGCCGGTCCTCTCCGAATATCGAGAGCGGCGTAGTATCGAGGCAGTGCAGGGGCTGGTTAATAAAGTTTCAGGAGCGCTCGGTGGAAGTTTACTCCTAGTCACCGGAATTGCTGTGGTCGGTGCCCCCGTTCTTACGGCGCTGTTCGCTCCCGGATTTTATATGGCGGATGATACTACTCGTTACCAGCTAACCAGTGAGATGATCCGGATCACCTTTCCCTATTTGTTACTGATATCACTAACCGGATTTTGCGGTGCGGTATTAAACAGCTATGGGCGGTTCGCTGTGCCGGCATTCACGCCGGTGCTCCTTAACATTACACTGATCTGTGCGGTGGTTTTTGCCTCCCCCTACTTCGATGAGCCGGCTTTTGCGCTTGCTTGGGGGGTGATGGCGGCTGGGTTTTTGCAACTCACCTTTCAGCTGCCTTTTATCCATGGTCTGCGTTTAACACCAAAACCAAGTTGGGATTTACAGGATGAGGGTGTCAAGAGAATACTGGCGTTAATGGGGCCCGCGATTTTTGGTGTCTCTGTTAGTCAGATCAATTTGTTGCTGGATACTGTACTGGCCTCATTTTTACCGTTAGGTAGTGTGTCGTGGCTTTACTACTCGGACCGGTTAGTGGAATTACCCCTAGGCGTGTTTGCGATTGCTATAAGTACGGTGATTCTTCCAAGCTTGTCTCGCCAGCGGGCGAATAACTCCCGTGAGGGGTTTAGCGCAACTCTCGATTGGGCTATCAAAATGGTGTTGTTGATTGGGTTGCCCTCGGCGGTGGCATTGATTATTCTCGCAACCCCAATACTTATGACCTTATTTCAGTATGACAAGCTAACCGTGGGTGATGTTGGGATGGCGGCGATGAGTTTACAGGCATACTCGCTCGGATTACTCGCCTTTATGCTAATCAAAGTGCTGGCGCCGGGTTATTTTTCGCAACTAGACACAAAAACGCCGGTGACTATTGGCATCAAAGCAATGGTGGCAAATATGATGATGAATGTGATCTTCGTGGTGCCGCTGCATTACTTTTGGCAAATTGGCCATGTCGGTTTGGCGTTGGCGACATCGTTGGCTGCGGTCTTAAATGCGGCTTTGTTATACCGCGGTCTGCGGCTTAAGCAGGTGTACACACCGATGCCGGGGTTTGGGGCGACACTACTGCGTATGACTATGGCTGCTATGGCCATGGCGTTAGTGCTGGCGATGCTGCTGCCTGAGCCGCCGCTATGGGAAAATTGGCAGTGGTTAGACCGGCTAATAAACCTGCTGTGGATATGTGCCGCTGGCGTAGTGACCTACTTTTCTGCTCTGTTTGTTTCCGGCGGCAGACCGCGCGACTTTAAGGCGGCGTCAAATACTCAAGGCTGATCCCGTCTCACTTGCATGGCTGGTGGCGGGCTGATGGCTACGCTATAATCATCGGCTCTTTTATTCGACTGACTACTGAAGATTACTGACTCATGGAGCTTATTCGCGGCTTGCACAATCTGCGCCCACGTCACCGGGGTTGCGTTACAACGATCGGCGCCTTTGATGGTGTTCATCATGGCCATAGGGCTGTGCTGCAGCGCCTCATCGACAAAGGTGGTGAAATGGGACTGCCTACCACCGTCGTGGTGTTTGAGCCGTTACCGAAGGAGTTCTTTGCGCCTCAGCAGGCTCCCGCGAGATTAATGAGCTTTCGAGAGAAATTTAAAGCACTGAAAGCGTTGGGGATCGATAGAATATTGCGAATTAGATTTAACGAAACGCTCCGAGAGATGGATGGGGGTGAATTCGTCCGCAAAGTGTTCGTTGAGGGATTAGGTGCAAAGCATATAATTATCGGTGATGATTTACGGTTTGGTCGCGATCGCGGCGGCAATTTTGAATTGTTGAGAAAATTTGGTTTGGAAAAGGGTTTTACTGTTGAAGCAACGGAGACCCTAACCATAGATGATGAGCGGGTGAGCAGCACTCGAATTCGAAAAGCGTTAGAAGACATTGATTTTGATTTGGCGAATACTCTGTTAGGCCGCCCTTTTAGTATTTCTGGGAAGGTAATTGTAGGCAAGCAGCTGGGTCGTCAATTGGGTGCACCCACGGCTAATATGGAATTACATCGCTTGCGCTCACCGTTGTCAGGTGTTTTTGCCGTCGACGCAGTCATTGACGCCGAGACCGTTCATGGCATTGCTAACGTTGGGACTCGTCCAACCGTCGGCGATGGTTTGAAGGCGATACTCGAAGTTCATTTGTTGGATTTTGATCGCGATATTTATGGCAAAAATATTGAAGTGATCTTTCGTACGAAAATTCGCGATGAAAAAAAGTTTGATTCGATTGATAACTTGAAACAACAAATACACGAAGATTTCGAAACTGGCCGACGGTACTTTGCCAGCGTCAGCTAGTTTTTCAGTTTCTACAGGTAACGAATAGATAAAATGACCGATTATAAACAGACATTAAACCTGCCCAAAACCGCTTTTCCGATGAAAGCAAATTTGGCACAGCGTGAACCGAAAACGTTAAAGCACTGGCATGACATCAACTTGTACGAAAAAATTCGCCAAGCGAGAAAAGGCAACGAGCAGTTTATTTTGCACGATGGCCCCCCCTACGCAAATGGTGAAATTCACATTGGTCATGCCTTGAATAAAATTATCAAGGACATGATTGTTAAATCGAAGACCATGAGCGGTTTTGACTCACCCTATATTCCAGGTTGGGATTGCCATGGTTTGCCCATCGAACTAAATGTCGAAAAGAAAATAGGTAAGGCGGGAGTCAAAGTAGAGCCTTCGATATTCAGGCAGAAATGCCGGGAATATGCCCATCGTCAAGTGGATATCCAAAAGAAAGATTTTGTACGTCTCGGCGTTTTGGGGGATTGGGATAATCCCTACCTGACAATGAATTTTCAGAACGAGGCGGATATTATTCGCACCCTCGGTAAGATTGCTGACAACGGACACCTGCAAAAAGGGTTTAAGCCAGTTCACTGGTGTATGGACTGTGGCTCGGCTCTTGCTGAGGCAGAGGTTGAGTACAAAGACAAAATATCACCCTCTATTGACGTTGCATTCAATGCCGTTGATCCCGCTCTTTTACTGCAAAGTTGCGGTGTTACTGGCGGTATAGCAGGTGCGGTTGCTATTGCCATATGGACGACAACCCCCTGGACCTTACCAGCGAATCTTGCGGTTAGCCTACATCCCGAATTGGACTATGTGTTGGTAGCATTCGAGCAGAATGCAGAGCAAAGGATTATCTTATTAGCTGAGGCGTTACATGAGTCTGTTATGCAGCGTTTTGCCGTGGAAGCATTCGATATTGTTGGCCGCTGTAAGGGTGCACAGCTAGAGCATCAATTACTCCAACATCCATTCTATGATCGCCAAGTACCTATTGTCCTCGGTGAGCACGTAACTACTGAAGCGGGTACGGGGGCTGTGCACACAGCACCCGGGCACGGCGTTGACGATTTCAACGTAGGGCAACAATACGGTCTGGATGTGTATAACCCCGTTGGATCTAACGGGGTTTATCTGCCGGACACAGAATTATTTGCCGGTCAACATGTGTTAAAAGCCAACGCTACTGTTGTCGACCTATTGAAAGAAAAAGGTGCTCTGCTACATCATGAAGATATAGAGCACAGCTATCCACATTGCTGGCGCCACAAATCACCCATTATCTTCAGGGCGACACCGCAGTGGTTTATTTCAATGAACCAGAATGGGCTGTTAGAAAAGGCTTTGAAAGAAGTTGAAAAGGTTGAGTGGATGCCGTCTTGGGGTAAGGCCAGGATAGATTCAATGATTAATGATAGACCTGATTGGTGTATTTCCCGACAAAGAACATGGGGGGTTCCAATTGCGCTGTTTATCCACAAAGAAACCGCAGAACTGCACCCGGACAGCCAGCGATTAGTGGAAGAAGTCGCTGTTCGAGTTGAGCAACAGGGTATAGATGCCTGGTTTGATCTCGACGCTGTAGAACTGTTAGGTGACGACGCAACGAATTATGAAAAAGTAACGGATACGCTGGATGTATGGTTTGATTCTGGTGTTACCCACGCTTCAGTACTTAACCGCAGGGATGAGTTGCGTTGCCCCGCAGATATTTATATGGAAGGTTCGGATCAGCATCGAGGCTGGTTTCAATCATCCTTGCTGACATCAGTTGCTGTTAATGGCTTTGCTCCTTATAAGCAAGTGCTAACCCACGGTTTTACCATCGATACCGAGGGGCGGAAAATGTCCAAGTCGATTGGTAATACCATTGCCCCACAAACCATTATCGGTACTCTGGGAGCTGACATTTTACGCTTGTGGGTTGCTGCGACTGACTATCGTAACGAAATGACCGTCAGTGACGAAAATTTCAAACGCACCGCTGATTCTTATCGTCGTATTCGCAATACAGCTCGCTTCCTGTTATCCAATATTGATGGATTTGATCCCGTTGAGCATTTGTTGCCAACTAGTGAAATGCTGGCTTTGGATCGTTGGGCTGTCGATGCGGCAGGAAAATTACAGCAAGATATTATCGCCGCTTACGATACTTATCAATTCCATGTCATTTATCAAAAGCTACACAATTTTTGTGTGGTTGAGCTCGGTGGTTTTTACCTCGATATCATCAAAGACAGACAGTACACCACTCGGGAAGACAGTCTTGCCCGTCGATCTGCCCAAACAGCGATGTACCATATCATTCGAGCAATGGTTCGCTGGATTGCACCGATCACCAGCTTTACTGCTGAAGAACTTTGGCAGTTTGTGCCCGGAGAGACAGAAGAATCAGTATTTTTAGCCGAGTGGTATCAGGGCCTTGAATCGTTGGACGAAAACGATGACTTGGGTGAGGGATACTGGCAAAACTTGATGGCAGTAAAGACCGCCGTCAATAAAGTACTGGAAAGCAAGCGGGCTGATGGTGTGATAGGCAGTAGTCTGGAAGCGGAGGTGACCTTGTATTGCAACAATGAGCTTCTGCAACAGCTCAATAAGTTGGGGTCAGAACTGCGGTTTGCTCTAATCACATCTACCGCCAAAGTGAGGCCGCTGTCTGAATCCCGCGATGCCAGTGAGTCGGAAGTTGACGGTTTGGAAATTGCTGTTGCCCAGAGTGATCACGCGAAATGCGCGCGTTGCTGGCATCACCGGGAAGAGGTTGGTGACAATGCTGCTCACGAAGAGCTTTGCGGTCGATGTATCGGCAATATTGAAGGTGACGGTGAAGTCCGTTACTTTGTTTGATTAGCGGGAGTTCGGCGTGTTGATTCCTAATAAACGTAATTGGCTATGGTTGCTCGTATCAGTTGGTTTGATATGGCTGGATTTGTGGACAAAAAATCTGGCCAGCTCGGAACTGACTTACGGAGTCCCGGTTGAAGTTTTACCGATGTTCAATTTAGTCTTGCAACACAACCCGGGAGCCGCGTTTAGTTTTCTTGCAGATCTCGGAGGCGTGCAAGTTTGGCTGTTTTCGGCCATTGCCATTGTAGTCAGTACCATCATGATTGTTTGGTTGGGGCGATTAAAACCAGGACAAAGGCTGTTGTCTGCCAGCCTGGCATTCATTGTAGGTGGCGCGATTGGCAATTTGTGGGGCCGACTGGAATTGGGTTACGTTGTGGATTTTATTTCTGTACATTATCAGTCTTCTTATTTCCCAACATTCAATATCGCTGATATAGCGATCAATATCGGCGCAGGCTTGATGATTTTGGATATTGTTCTTAATCCAGAAAAAGAAGAGCCGGGATTAAAAAAAGCGGGGTAATATTTCCTGGCTGATAGCAACCCTGCCTCGGTGATCTGTTTATAGTGTCATGCGAGTGTTTCGGTTTTCCTGCTATGTGCCGGTCCCCGATCGTATTTAGTTAAGAGTGACTTATGAGTAATTTGACAATCGCAGGTGACACCATGGTTACCTTGCATTTCTCACTAAAGTTTGAAGATGGATCTGTCGTGGATTCAACCTTTGACAAGGAGCCAGCAACGTTCACTATTGGTGACGGCAGCCTGCTTGATGGATTTGAGCGTAAGCTTTACGGTATGACGGAGGGCCAGAAAGACAGTTTCATTATTTCTCCGGAAGACGGCTTTGGGCAATCAAACCCTAACAATGTACAGCGGTTTTCTCGTGGGGATTTTTCCGCCGATCTCGAACTGGCAGAAGGTTTGGTGATTTCCTTTGCCGATGCCAGTCAGTCGGAGTTGCCTGGAGTTGTCCAGTCATTGGAAGGTGATAGGGTAATGATCGACTTCAATCACCCTCTGGCAGGGCGTAATATTCTATTTGATGTTGAAATTATCAGTGTTGGTAACACCGGCATCTAATCAATTTCATAGCGAGTAATCTTCAATGGCGGCAACGCAAAAACTGTCTACCCCAGAAATAAAGTTGGCTAATCCTCGAGGTTTTTGTGCGGGAGTTGACCGGGCAATAGAAATCGTAAATCGGGCGCTGGAGGTTTTTGGGTCGCCGATTTATGTTCGCCACGAAGTTGTTCACAATAAATTTGTTGTTGATGACCTGCGTTCTCGAGGTGCAGTCTTTGTGGATGAACTGATTGAGGTTCCCGACGACGCGATTGTTATTTTCAGTGCTCATGGTGTTTCTTTGGCGGTTCAGCGAGAAGCAAAGAACAGGGGGTTAAAAGTGTTCGACGCAACCTGCCCGCTGGTGACCAAAGTGCATATGGAGGTTGCCCAGTATTCGCGTCGCGGCCATGAGTGTATCTTGATAGGACACAAGGGGCATCCAGAAGTTGAAGGAACGATGGGGCAATATGATCATTCCGGGGGTGGTGATATATATCTTGTCGAGGATGTTGGTCAGGTCTCTGAACTGCTTGTAAACAACCCTAATGCCCTTTCTTATGTAACACAAACCACCTTGTCGGTTGACGATACTCAATTAGTTATTGAAGCGCTGCGGGTCAGATTCCCTGAAATTACCGGTCCACGTAAGGATGATATTTGTTACGCCACTCAAAATAGGCAGGACGCTGTAAAACAATTAGCGGCGGACTGTGATTTAGTGCTGGTTGTAGGTTCGCCCAATAGTTCTAACTCCAATCGCCTTCGTGAGTTGGCAGAGAGAATGAATACCGAGGCGCATCTTATTGAATCATCCGCTTCGATTGACCCTGACTGGTTAAACGGAAAGTCAGTGATAGGTGTTACTGCCGGGGCTTCAGCGCCTGATGTTTTAGTGAGGCAAGTGATAGATCGCCTGCAAACACTGGGGGCAAAAGAGCCGGAAGAGTTATCTGGCGAAGTAGAGCTCATCACCTTTTCTTTACCGAAAGAACTTCGATTGGTTAATTTGTAGCAATTTGCCAACGGTTTGATTGCTAAAATCACTATTCTTCAGCCTCCGACCAGCCGCCCAATAATGTGAACTAGTTAACATTATTACCCTTTGCTGACGTTCTTAAAAACCGTTTATCACCGATTTTTTGCCACTCGTCAGGGAGGGGTGGCCAGTGGCCGCGGAAATAACTTAGGGTAGGTACTGACGAAAGTTTTAATGACCGGATTCAGTCTATGACTACTAACAAGCGAGTGCAGACCACCGCAACCAAGCAGGCAGGGTTAACTCTTATTGAGTTAATGGTAGTGCTAGTGCTAGCGGGTATCATCATGGCTGCCGGTGTGCCGGCTTTCAATGAATTGATGAAAAGAACTCGGATGAACTCTGAATTCGACCAATCCTTAGGGAATTTTGCCTTTGCGCGATCAGAAGCGGTAAAACGCAATCAGTCGGTATCGGTTTGCCCCAGTGATGATCAGTCGACTTGTACCGGCACCAGCTGGAACAACGATTGGCTGATTTTCGTAGATGATGGCAATGGCGGCGGTACTGCAGACAACAGAGATAGGGACGGTTCCGAAACTATTCTTCGAGTTCGTCAGGCGCGCAGTGCAGACTTTACCGTGAACTTAACCAATTTTACCGATAATGGTGGGGTTCTTTTTGGCGGTGACGGAAAAATGGAAGACGCGGACTTAAACAATGTTGGCGAATTGATACTGTGTGATGATCGCGGTGAAGAATCGGCAAAAGGTTTGGCTTTTTCAGCTTTTGGTCAATTTAGGTTGATGCGAGACACTGATTCGTCAGGTGTAGTTGACTACGCTAATGACGCTGGCACCACGGTTGATGTGATATGCCCATAAGAGTGAAAACGATGAAGACAAAAGAATCTGGTTTTAGTTTGTTGGAAGTCATGATAACCGTATTTATTATAGCGATCGGTGTTCTGGGTGTTTCAGGTATGCAGCTGGCGAGTCTGAAAGGCAACCAGGGCGCTTATCATCGATCGCAGGCCAATTTTATCGCGGCTGATATTCTCGATCGAATGCGGGCCAATTCTGATGGTTTTGAAAATGGAAACTATAACGGTATTGATACGAGTAGTTCTTCTGCCAGTAAACCCGCCTGCATTATTAGCCCTGCAGGTTGCAACAGTGCAGCGGTAGCAACATACGATATTTATGAATGGCTGTTACATTTTCCTGCCGATGGCAATATTGGACTTGTACCGGGTTCCAGCGGGATTGTTTCCACTAACAGCATTACCGGCATAGCGACCGTAACTATTCAATGGCCTGCTATTGAATGGGTCGACGGTGAAAAAACCGATGTATCAAAAAACGTAGCGGTAGTGGCGAGGTTATTTTAATGATCAGCAGATTGAAAAATCAACGAGGCTTTACGCTGATAGAGTTAATGGTGGCCCTCGGTTTGGGCGTGTTCATCACGGCCGGCTTACTTCAGGCTTATATCTCGAGCAAACAGCTCTCGGAAATGGAAAAAGCCCTGTCGAGAATTCAAGAAACTGGTCGCTTTGCTATGGATGCCATTGTTAAAGATGTCCGTATGGCCGGTTATCAAGGCTGTGCTGATCCAGAAGACCTGGACATCATTGTGATGGCGAATGATCTGAATGGTGCGACTTTTTCCGGTGGCGCCATTGTCGGTTATGAGACTAATGTAACTGGGGTGTTTTCTCCAGCACTCGGTGCGGGTGACGTATTGCTCAGTGATATTCAAAAAACGACCGTGGGAGCTGATGGGATTTTTGCCCGTCCTGGGACCGATGTAGTTTTACTGCAATTCGCGGGTGCTGCCGATTTGGTATTGGAAGAAGAGACTAATGTGAATTCTGCCCAATTTTTTATTCCGATCAATGATTTGGGCTTAGAACAAGATGATCATGTGATGTTATCTGACTGCAAGAGTGCACACCTGCTGAAGATTACCAATATTCCAAATATTAATGGCACCAAAGAGACGATAGCTCACGGTTCGAATAATAATTTCCCGAACAAAATGGTACCGGCTTATAAAGAAGGTGCAGAGCTTTTGACGTTCACGCTGCGAGTTTATTTTGTTGCCGATACCGGAAGAAATACCGCGACAGGCGATCCGGTATACGGTTTGTATGTCAAAGGGTTGGACGGTTCACCGCAAGAAATTTTGGAGGGTGTAGAGAATTTCCAATTACTTTATGGCGAAAAGTTGGACAGTGGCAATATTCGCTACGTTACGGCTGACAATGTTTTAAATATGGGTGATGTTGTTGGCGTGCGTGTAGGTGTATTAGTACAGGGATACGATCAGGTATTGGGTGAGGACGATGATCGCAGTTATAACTTGCCCGGCGCTAGCATCAGCGATGCTGGCCTCGGCGCTCACCTTGGTGATAGGGCCTTGCGTAGACCCTTCACTATCACTGCAAAGCTGCGTAACAGACGTTAGGAGTTAGCGCGATGATTTCCCCCAGACATTCAATGCAACAGCAACAGGGCGCAGTGCTGATTATTAGCCTGGTGTTACTGTTGATTATCACCATGGTCGGTATCTCTGGTACAGCGACAACAGGCCTGGAAGAAAAAATGGCGGCTAACTGGCAGTTCAAAAATCTGGTTTTCCAAGCGGCTGACGCGGCTATAGAAGAGGGACTGTCTGATAATAACCTGCTCTGGAAATCCTATCAGCTGGGAGAGAATCCGGTAGCACCTGAAACAGAAGTTGTCGTTAATACCGATAGTCGCATTAGCAGTTCTGTCGAGGCCGAGTTTAAAGGAGTGACACATGCGGTAGGTGACGCAACCTCCAGTATTCGGGAAGGGGCAGCGGGCCTGCAGTTTTATCACTATTACGTGACGGGTAGCGCCGACATCAGCGCGGCAAATGCTGTATCGGAACATGTCAGGGGTGCCTATATGAAGGGTGCCCAAATCAGCGACGGTTTAAGTACCGATCACAAAGTTCTTTAATTTATTTATCAATAAGCATTAACACCTCAGTGGAGGTTTTTATGAAAAATACATTACAGTTAGCCAGGCTTATCAGTTTAATAGCGTTAACGTCAGTATCGCTGGCCGCAGTGGCGGATGATACGGATATCTATTTTAGCGATAGCGCACTGGATACCTTGGGTATCAAACCGAATATCCTGTTTATTTTGGATACCTCTGGCTCGATGAATCGCACTGATGTGGGCAGTAGCGTCACACTTCCCCCTGGTGATATAACGAATGTGGAATATCCCACTAATACCGGTCTTCGGCGCATTTCGCATATGAAGCGGGCGATGTACGATTATTTAGAGAATACGAATATAACTGATGACGTGAATGTTGGCTTAATGCGCTTTAACCGGGAAGGTGCGGGAGTGGTATACCCGGTGGCTGCAGCTGATACCTATAATTCGGAGTTAACCGATAGCCTCGCAGCGATCAGAAGTGATGGAACCACGCCGGTTGTTGATGCCTTGTATGAAGCCGCATTGTATTTTACCGGCGATAATGTTTATTACGGTCTGTCCCGGGGTACGCGAGGTGATCCAACCGTTATTCATACCTATGCTTTCGAGTATCGTATTTCTCATCCTGACTCAGTAGTGTCGGGGTCTGCCACTGATGATTTCCCATCTGGTTGTTCTTCGAGTAATCTTAATGACCCCACCTGTAAAGACCGTCGATGGGAAACTACTGGTGGTACTGCATTAACACCGGGGCAAACCACACTGAAGTATAAGTCGCCTATCACCCAACAATGCCAGCCCAATCACCTGGTGTTGTTGACCGATGGTGCGGCTAACGGGAATGGCTCGGCAAACTTGGCGGCGCAATTTTCAGGGCTGGCGGATGCAGGGGAATGTAATCCCAATGATAGCGCCAGTGAGCTGTGTGGCGTGGAATTAATCAATTATATTCGCCACAATGACCTGATTGATGATGCGACACTGGATGCTGATCAAACTATTACTACCCATACGATCGGTTTTAATAACATAGATCCCTGGCTACAAGATCTGGCGGACGCCGGTGGCGGGCAATACAAGACAGCGACTTCCGCTGGCGATTTGGCCACCGTTTTGTCTGAAATAACCAGTGAAGTGTTAGACACATCCAGTACCTTTGCCGCGCCAGTTGCGACCATTAACCAGTTCAATCGACTGGTGCAGCGGAATGAAGTGTATTTTGCCCTGTTTCGCCCGGAGAGTTCCAAGCGCTGGGAAGGGAATATCAAGAGGTTCAAGATCGGAGTTGATGGGTCCGAGTCGAATGTTATTTTGGATAAAAATAATGCCCGAGCGATCAATGCCAGTGACGGATTTTTTAGAGATACTTCCCAAGACATATTTGATGATCGGTTTAACGTCCCCGCTGAGTTTATCGTTGAGGAGGGCGGTGTTGCATCGCAACTGTCGTCCAGCAGGAATATCTATACATGGTTTGGTGGCAACAAGAATTTGTACGGAGAAAGTGGACCGACTTATATCAACCGTATTCACGAGGACAATAACGCTCTCAGTAAAGCGGTATTATTAGGCGATACATCGTTGACGGCTGCCGAAGCCGATGCTTTGATGACTGATGCCGAGCGTTCGAAAGTTGTTTCATGGGCGCGCGGCATTGATGTCAATGATGTCGATGACGATTCAGATATCACCGATGCACGCTTGCGGATTGGTGATCCATTACATTCAAAACCGGTTGTTGTGACTTATGGTGGTGATGATGAGAGTCCGATACTGACGATGTTTTATGGTACTAACGAAGGCTATTTCCATGCTGTCGATGCTAACTCTGGTGAGGAATTATGGAGTTTTATACCTCAGGAGTTATTGGAAAATTTAGAACCCTTGTCAGAACAAGAGTCAGGTTCACATATTTATGGCGTCGATGGTGCTGCTACCGTTTGGGTTAATGACGTTGACAACGACGGGGTGATTGAGACTGAGGACAATGATTTTGTTTATGTTTATTTTGGTCTGCGTCGTGGTGGTACACATTATTATGCGCTTGATGTGACAAACCGAAACTCTCCGAAAGTGTTGTGGCAGATATCTCGCGGCGATACCGACTTTGCAGATTTAGGCCAAACCTGGTCGAAGCCAATAAAAACGGTAGTGGGTATCTCCAATGGGCTCACTGGCATCAATAAGACTACCGAAGCCAAGCACGTATTATTGTTCGCCGGAGGCTATGACGATGATCAGGACGATGATGTTGATGGTGTCAACAACTTGAATCGCAACACCGATTCGCAGGGCAATGCCATTTATATGGTTGACGCACAGACGGGTACATTACTTTGGAGAGCTGACGATAGTAGCTTTCCGGAGATGCAATACAGTATTCCGGCTGCGTTAACTGTTGCCGATACAAATAGCAATGGCTACGCCAATCAATTTTATGTGGGTGACATGGGCGGCCAAATTTGGCGCTTCGATGTCAATACCGGTGCTGAATTGAATGCCAATTTTATCAGCGGTGGTGTTGTTGCAGAACTCGCGGATAATACCGATGCCGGCGCGCGGCGTTTTTATCAAAGCCCTGATGTTTCACTGATCAGTAGAAAAAACAGTGGCGATGTTATTGGTCTTACCATCGGTTCGGGGTGGCGCGCAAAACCGAATGAAACAGCAGTAACTGATCGGTTCTATATGTTAGAAATCAGCGACCCGTATACGCCACCCGAAAACGGAAGCTATAACAAATTAACAGAACCTGATTTGTATGACGCCACTGACAATCTCATCGGTGTAGGTACTACGGACCAACAGGCTGCGGGAATAATTGGTTTGGCAGCGAAATCGGGCTGGTATATCACGATGGGCACAGCTATGGGTAACGGCGCCGGTGAAAAAATTCTCTCGGTGCCGTTAACAATAGACGGAAAAGTGCTGTTTGCTACCTACGAACCCACGGCGAAGTTGGTAAATTGTGCCCCCACTCCCGGTACAGCGAGAGCTTATTTGGTGAGCTTGTTTGACGCAACGACTGAGAATGATACCAATCGTTTCGAAACGTTGAAGGCGGGAACGATAGTTGATGAGCCGGTATTAATCATTACCAGTATGGATGTGGTTGTTGATGGTGAAACTACTACCACGACCGGTGGTGCTACTTTCTTCGGTACAGAAAAATCTGGGTTGGAGTTAGGTAATGATCTCGCGATTCGTACTTTTTGGTACCAGAAAGACTGATTAAGTTTATCTTGAAGAGAATGAAATGATGAAAACCAACCTGTTTATCAAGCTAAAAAATATTCGCGGCTTCAGTTTAGTCGAGCTAATGATAGTCGTTTCTATTCTCAGTATTCTGGCTGCTTTTGCTGTTCCTTCGTATTTAGAGCAGAGTAAGCGGGCCCGTCGGGCAGATGCCCAATCGGCTTTGATGGGATTAGCTCAGGCAATGGAACGTCATTTTACCGAGAACAGCACCTATGTTTCTGCTGTGGACGCCGGAGCGCCGGCTAGCACGGTTTTCCCTAGTCAGGCGCCATTGGACGGGGGGGCCAAATATTATAATTTGGAAATTCCGGCGGTAACGGCCACTACTTATAGACTGCGCGCAGCGCCCATCAGTGGGAAATCACAAGATGGCGATGGGTTTATCGAACTATTGTCTACCGGTGTCAAACAATGGGACCGGGATGATGGCGGTAGTGTCGCCGACACCGAGAAGTGCTGGGAAACCAGCTGTTAGCCAGCATCATTTGACCGGAAGATTAACACTGGATATTGTTGCCTTCCCTGTCTTCGACAATACCGTCGCTATCCGTGTCTCTCGCCAGTCGTGGCCTTCCGCTAAAATTGACGACGACTTGACTGCCAAATCGAGCGTCGCCTGTAGACGGACAATATTGAATCCGTCCAAAGTCGATTGCTGAGCCGTTGGGTCGATAACGGATGTAGTTCCTTCCCGCGGAAACACGAAACTCAAAAAGTTGGCTGCCACCGTCAAATTGAATAATGCGAATTAGTTCATCGGCTTCACTGGTTTTATTATTATTGTCATCATGGAACACAATGAGCTGGCGGGTACTGGTTTTATCGCAGTCTATCCCGTTGTCGGAAAGGCAAAGCGTTATCACTTTGTTTCTACCAATCGCCTCACTTCGGGTATATTGCAAAGCGATTACAATTGATCTTGTCGCTGTTGTGGATTGTGCCTTCTTTAGAAGATGGACCAGGGAGCTCGCTCCGGCAGTCGACAGAATGGATGCAATACTCAGTGTGAATATAAGTTCTATCAAGGAGAATCCGAATACGATTCTCCGATAAGGATAGTGTTTCATAGAGTCCCTCCTTGGCCTCTGGCGCTAGCTATCTGTTGCCAATTCACTAAATCCGTTTAGTGATGCTAAAAATTATCACAACAGCTAATAACTGTCTATTACAATTGAGTGAGTCGGTTCATCTACTCCAAATCGATTTTTTTCAGCTTATACCGCAATTGCCGAAACGAAATACCCAAAAGGTCTGCCGCGGCAGTTTTGTTCCAGCGTGTTTCTTCCAACGCTGCCTTGATCACCTGAGTTTCTATAGTCTCGAGATATCCCTCCAGATCGCCAAATGCGTTTTTTGGATCGTCAATGTCGAGTGTTTGAGATGTATCGCTGACATGCAGCTTATCCAGAGATGGTTGTAACTGTAAATCCTGCTCTTGAATAATATTCCCTTCGCATAAGGTATAGGCGCGCTCAAGGGTGTTCTCGAGTTCCCTGACGTTACCTGGGAAGGGGTATCGGTTTAGCGCAGACATTGCTTCATCGGATACATGTGGTTTTTCAATCTGCCATTCCTGTGCCAGCTTTGACAAGGCAAAGTCCGCCAGTAGCGGGATATCAGCTTGTCTCTCGCGCAAGGGAGGGACTTTTAGTTCGATCACATTGATACGATAGAATAAGTCACGCCGGAAACGTTCGCGTTCTACTTCCTCGGCTAGATCTTTGTGGGTGGCGCTGAGTATTCGAACGTCAACAGCAACTTCATCATTGGAGCCGACTTTCCGGATAGCCTTTTCCTGAATCGCCCTCAGTAACTTAACCTGCATGGGCAGTGGTAGATCAGCGACTTCATCGAGAAATAAGCTGCCGCCGTTAGCCGCTTCAAACAGTCCCTGTTTATTTTCCAAAGCCCCGGTAAAACTGCCTTTGGTATGACCAAAAAACTCGCTCTCCATAAGCTCTGAGGGAATGGCACCACAATTGACAGGAATGAAGGGATGACTGCCCCGCGGTCCGTTGGCGTGGATAAGGCGTGCGACCACTTCTTTGCCGCTGCCAGATTCCCCGCTGATATAAACAGGCGCCTGACTGCGGGATAATTTGCTGACCTTGTCGCGTAAAGATTCAATAATCTGGGTTTCCCCCAGCAGCTGAACCTGGTCATCATAGTTGACCTGTTCGGTACGTTGACTGAGCTTTAAAGCGGCATCAATTAGCTGGCGCAGCCGGTCAATATTTATCGGCTTATTGACAAAATCAAAGGCTCCGGCTTTTAGTGCGTCAATGGCTATTTCGGTGCTTCCGAACGCAGTGATCATTGCCACAGGAATCTGTGGGCAATGTTGTTGTATGTGTCTGATGATCTCCAGACCATCGCCATCGGGCAGTTTCATATCCGTCAGGCATAAGCCATAGTCCGTTGTTTTCAAATATGAAAAGGCGCTGGATACACTCTCAGCGCTGTCAGTATCCAGTCCCATACGATTGATGGTGATTTCCAGCAGTTCCCGGATATCGGGCTCATCATCAATAATTAAAACACGATTGTTACTCATAGCATGTTGATTCCGCAATGAAGGAAAGTCTATTCATTGGAAAGACGTCGATCTGGGTGTGGAAAGCTGATCCGAAAACAACTTTTATTGTCGTCATCGCGTAAGTAATCCAATCTGGCTTCGTTGGCTTCACACAGCGCCCGTGAAATATATAAACCCAAGCCGGTGCCTTTTGTCTCTGTAGTATAGAACGGTTCGAATAAATGATCCCGCTCAGCTTCACTGATACCGATACCCTCGTCAATAACATCCAGCACAGGAAGCGATGTCTCTGCATTGAGATGAATACTATAAGTTAGTGTTGCAGCTCCGGTGTTTTGGAAACTATACCGCAGTCCGTTATGACTTAAGTTGGCAATAACTTGGGTGAGCTGACTGCTGTCAAAAGTGATATCGGTCGTCTGATCATGGTCAATGATTGCAACATCGAATGGTTGGCTGTTTTCCTGCTCAAACTCGGTGACAAAATTTTTCAACCAATCTTTTAATTGAATTTTTTCTGGATTTAGAGACGTTCGTTGTGACAATTGCAGCACATTTTCAATGATATTATCCATCCGTTTCGAATGATTCTGAATAATCCCAGATAGTTTTTTGTCGGTACCATTGAGCATGTCAGATTCTTCGAGTAATTGTGCGGCATGGCTGACAGCGCTGAGCGGGTTGCGTATTTCATGAGCTATGCTGGCGGTCAATCGGCCCAGTGACGCCAGTTTGATTTGTTGGGCACGCTGCACGAGGCGGCTGTTGTCCTCCAAAAAAACCAATGTGTCTTGGCCTTTATTGCTACCTAGGACTGAAAAATTGGCATTAATATCTCTGCCCGTCTGCGTTGTTCGGAATGGCGCCAGCTTGAGTTGTGGCGTCAGTTTCCACTGCTGGAATTTTTCCATCAGTTCAGGTGGAAGTATCACCAGGTCATTATTAGTTGGCGCCGCGGTGCTAGTAGCGGAGGTGAGAAACTCAGTGGCAGCGGCATTACCTAATTGAATGTTGCCATGTTGATCAATCACTAAGATACCGGTTTGCATTCGCTGAACTATTTGCTGATTCAGTGATTGTAATCGGAGGACATCGGAAGTCCGATCATCGGCGATGACTTGGGCCTTACGGATTCTGGCTGCAAGGTTTTGAATTAATAGGTATGTAATAAAAAAGATTATTCCAAGTAAACCCGCTGACACAAACGCCGATGTTTCTACATTACCATTGCCCATAAGGCGGGTGGTATCAGCAATAACGGCTATGCTGGCAATGGCCGCAACCAGTGCTGCAAGTTGGCCAGTTAAAACAATACTGCTGGCGGCGATGATAACGACAAAAAGAATACCCAAACCACTATCAACGCCATTGCTAGCGTCGACGATGGCAATAATAAAGGTGATATCAAAGAGAAAATTGGCGAATAATTGTTGACTGTTAAAGGGGGTTTTTTTGGGTAAAATAGCCACCAAACCAACCAGGTTGACGGCCAAATAAAACACGGTTACATAGAAAAACTGGTTCGGCTTTAGTCCGCCTATGATAAAAATGTTGGTTGAAAATAGGAAGGTAGCCAGTAATCCAAAACACAAGAGAACACGATAAACCGTATAGACTTTTAATAAAGTCAGGTTTTCTTGTTGATTGTTATCGAAGCCCCTATTTCTGCTAGTCATAGCTGAATGGCGATAGAGATTGACCGTAACAGAGCTTAATCATAGATTGTCGGTATCGGCTGCCGTTTATGCTGGGTCTTGGCATAAATTGATTCGATATGCAGTGCCACCTGTTTTTCGACCGGTCTGCCTTCCAAATAATCGTCCAGTTCGTCGTAGGTAACGCCTAGCGTTTGTTCGTCGGCTTTCTGCGGAGCGAGCGACTCTAAATCAGCAGTGGGTGTTTTATGGATAAGTTGCTCGGGAACTCCCAAGCTAGCGGCGACCTGTTTAACTTGGCGTTTGCTCAGTCCAAATAAGGGCGCCAGATCACAGGCCCCGTCGCCCCACTTAGTGAAAAATCCAGTAATGTTTTCGGCTGAGTGATCAGTGCCGAGCACCAGTCCGTTGAGAAGCGCAGCAATATCGTATTGAACCGCCATCCTCGCTCTAGCTTTGACATTGCCTTTGGCGAAATCCCTCAGTGCATCGGATTCAGTTAACAATCCCGAGGCCTGAAGTGCCGTCATCGCCTGCTGATGGATGCCATCGGCCCCCTGTTGAACATTGGCATGAATACTTTCACTAGGCTGAATGAAATCGATAGAGGCTTGCGCATCGTGCTCATCCAGTTGCACCCCGTAAGGTAGTCGCACTGCAATAAATTTATAGGGAGAGCTATCATCTTGCTGATTAAGTTGGTTGACCGCGAGCTGTGCAAGTCGCCCGCAAACCGCCGAGTCTATGCCGCCGCTGATGCCAAGGACTAAGGTTTTAATACCACTAGTGGCCAGTTGGCCTTTGATGAAGTCAACCCGGCGCTCAATTTCAAATGTAGGGTTGATGTCTGCCATTACTTGCATTTCTTCGATGATTGCCGCTCTGTTCATTGTCAGTCTCTCTTACGTGTTCATTGTCTCGCCGATCATTCTAGGTCATTTGGCCCATCGACGAAATACCGGATCGATAGATTCAACCCACTTGTTGTAAAAAGGCGTCTGAATGGGTGGGAATACCTGTTCTTTCAGGGGACTAGGCCGACAATTGGGGTGTCTACAATGGGTGACAAGCGTGCCGTTATCGCTACGAAGGCGATAAATTCGTTCAACACAGGTTTGGTGTCGGAGGAAGTGAGTCGTAATGGCTACGGCAACAACGTAAGTTATGCAAACGTTGATGTATCCAACGGGTAAATTGCTGCCAGCGAGGGTTGGCAGCAATGGCTTGGCGGATTAGCGGTCTAGGTAATCGGCCCTGTTATTAAATTCAGGAGGCGCACTACGGTCGAATAAGCCGAAGGAGGCTTTGTTAATGAACGAGGGTTCTGACTCAGTCACACTAAATTTGCTGATGAAGGCGCCATTTTCATCGATTGACGGATGGTCGCTATAGTTCTCATTGAGCATCGCTAAGGCATCTGCTGCAAGATCATCGAGGCTGAGTAACTGGTATGCCTGTACCATAACAGCTAGTGCATCCGCTGTTGCTGGAGTCTGGGGGAAATTTTCGACGACGTAGCGACCGCGATTTGCGGCTGCGATATAGGCTCCGCGCTCGAAATAGTAGTTGGCAACGTTGATTTCATAACGAGCAAGCCTGGCCCTCAGATAGAGCATGCGGGCTTTGGCATCGGAGGCATAAGGGCTGTCAGGGTAGCGATACAGCAGTTGACGAAAATCCTCAAAGGACTGGAGGGCGGCACCTGGGTCTCGCATGGTCATATCGGTCGGTAAGAAACGATCGAGGAAGCCTTCTCCCTCTACATAGTTAGCCAAACCTTTAATATAGTAAGCGTAGTCGGCATTTGGGTGTTGAGGATGCAGCCTGATAAAGCGGTCAGCGGCAGCAATAGACGCTTCTGACTCAAAATTTAGGTAGTGAGCATAGATGATCTCTAGCTGTGCCTGCTCTGCATAAGGCCCAAAGGGAAACCTGGCTTCAAGCAGTTGCAATTTTTTCACCGCATTTTGGTAGCTTTCTTGTCTGAGGCTATCCTGCGCCGACTCATAGAGTTCTTTTTCAGTCATATCCTGTGGTACTTCATCGTCTGATGAGCACCCAGTAAGACCCGCGAGCAAAAATACTGAGAGAAAAATTGATTTAGCGAGCCTGTTCATTCAACGGATTCCGATCATTCATATACAATGGGACCATTATAGACACAAAAAGTGCATCTCCGGCGGAGCTGTATTTAACCACAGCAGCCGATAGGCTGAAAGTAATCGTTACGGGAATTTAGATGGCAGAGACAATTGAATTGACAGCAACAGTGCCCGAGGGGCTTGAGGGGAGTCGCCTCGATCAAATAGCGGCCCAGCTATTTCCCGACTATTCCCGGGCGCGTTTGCAGATATGGATTAAAAGTGGCGAGCTTACCGTTGATGGTGAGGCTAAAAAACCACGGGAAAAACTGCTATCGGGAGAATTATTACAGTTGCGCGCGGTGGTAGAGGATGAAGAGCGCTGGGATGCTGAGTCGATGGATTTAGACATTGTGTACGAGGATGAAGCGTTGCTGGTCATTAATAAACCAGCAGGGCTGGTCGTTCATCCGGGATCGGGCAACGCCAGCGGGACACTACTGAATGCGTTGCTGGCTCATCTGCCAGACATTGCCAGCGTGCCCCGTGCCGGTATTGTTCACAGGCTGGACAAAGATACCAGTGGAATTATGGTGGTGGCAAAAACACTAGCCGCGCAAAATAGTTTGGTTAATCAACTACAGGCCCGTACTGTGAGTCGTGTCTATGAGGCTGTTATCTTTGGAAGCCTCACTGGCGGAGGTGTTGTCAGGGCAGATATTGGTCGTCATCCCCGGCAGCGAACGAAAATGGCAGTGCTGGCAATTGGTGGTAAAGAAGCAACCACTCACTATCGATTGATTAAACGGTTTAATAACCACTGCCATATTCGCTGTATGCTCGAAACTGGTCGCACTCATCAAATTCGCGTGCATATGGCCCATATTAAACATGCACTGGTCGGTGACCCGGTATACGCGGGTCGTCCTCGCATTCCAAAAGGCGCGAGTGAGGAGTTGATTAATGGCCTCCGAGGCTTTGGCCGACAAGCTTTACACGCAAGGAAGCTGTCATTGATCCACCCGTTGTCACATGAAGAGATCAGTTGGGAAATCCCACTAGTAGACGATATGGTGAACTTAATCGCATTACTGGCCGCGGAAGATAGTGAGTGATAAGTCGATTGCCCTTCGCCATTCGGCCGGACTGGGCGGTACCCGATAACATTGTTGCTTTTTCTACCCTGAGAATGGGGGCCGGCTCTAGCCTATCTCCTTACGAGCAGTTTAACTTGGCGACTCATGTTGGGGATGACCCAACTATTGTTGCAGCTAACAGGGATCTATTGAGTCAGTCGTGCAGTGGGCTGGATCAGATGCAGTGGCTCAATCAGATACATGGTACTCGCATAGTAACCGCTGGAGAGGAGTATCTGCCCGCTGCTGATGGCTGTATTACTCGCGCCTCAGGTTTTGCTTGTACTGTGATGACAGCTGATTGCTTGCCGTTGTTATTGTGCGATCGGTACGGTCAACAGGTTGCTGCAGTTCATGCGGGCTGGCGGGGTTTGGCTGCAGGTGTTGTCGAAGCGGCTGTTGCTCAATTTGACGCGATCGCAGATGATATTCGAGTTTGGATGGGGCCTGCAATTGGTCCGAGTTTTTTTGAAGTCGGTGAAGATGTTAGACAGACATTTCTGGACGCCGCCAGCGCCACAGAAAAAAGAAACATTGCTCTCGCCTTCACCGAACACGAAAGTAAAAAAAACCACTTTTTTGCTGATCTATATCAAATAGCACGCACTCGACTTGAGGCAATATCCGTTACAAAAATCTATGGCGGCGAATTTTGTACCTACGCTGACGGCAGCCGATTTTACTCATATCGTCGGGATGGCGTTACAGGGCGCATGGTTACAATGATTTACAAAAAAAAGGCTCTGTGATTTCAGCGAAGCAATTGCCATTGCGGGTGTTTTTTGGAATCAATAGCTGCCCTTGATTTTTTTCTGTTTGCCCCTATTTAATAGTTATCTTATTACTTAAAAAATAACTAAACGGTAAAAATCATGCGTATTGATCGATTTACTAACCAGTTGCAAAATGCCTTGTCAGATGCCCAGTCGTTAGCTGTTGGTAAAGACCATAATTCGATTGACCCCCTACATTTGTTGTCTGCCTTGTTAGATCAGGTGAATGGTTCAGTTCAACCATTAATGCGGCAGGCGGGAGGCAATATTCCAGCTTTAAAAGATACGCTTGGTCAGGCTATGAGTAACTTACCAACAGTGTCGGGCACGGTTGGTGACATCCATATGTCTAATGATTTGGCGCGGGTATTAAACTTGGCTGATAAACAATCCCAGCAAAATAATGATGCCTACCTTTCCTGCGAAGTTGTCGCCATGGCACTGTTAGATGCCAATATTGCTGCTAGCAAGTTACTCACTGACTCGGGAGTGAGCAAGCAGGCTTTAGGGAATGCGATTGAGAGTGTTCGCGGCGGTGAGGCGGTTAACGATCCCGCCGCTGAAGAAAATCGTCAGGCTTTGGATAAATACACAATTGATTTAACAGAGCGTGCAGAGCAGGGAAAACTTGATCCGGTAATAGGTCGTGATGATGAAATACGCCGAACTATCCAAGTGCTTCAACGACGTACTAAAAATAACCCAGTATTAATTGGTGAGCCAGGCGTTGGTAAGACGGCTATTGTTGAAGGTTTGGCGCAGAGAATTGTTAATGGAGAAGTGCCGGAAGGCTTAAAAGATAAACGGGTACTATCGTTGGATCTTGGCTCCCTACTGGCAGGCGCGAAGTTTCGGGGAGAGTTTGAAGAGCGTCTAAAAGCCGTTCTTAATGAGTTGAGTAAGCAAGAAGGACGAATCATTCTATTTATTGATGAGCTCCATACCATGGTTGGTGCGGGTAAGGCTGAAGGCTCAATGGATGCAGGCAACATGTTGAAGCCTGCGCTGGCCAGAGGGGAACTGCACTGTGTTGGCGCAACAACGCTGAATGAGTATCGACAATACTTGGAGAAAGATGCCGCGCTCGAACGCCGTTTCCAAAAGGTATTAGTCGAAGAGCCTAGCGAAGAAGATACCATTGCAATTTTACGCGGTCTAAAAGAACGTTATGAAATTCATCACGGAGTGGATATCACCGATTCGGCAATTATTGCCGCCGCCAAATTATCCCAGCGTTATATTACGGACCGACAATTACCTGACAAAGCCATTGATCTAATCGATGAGGCCGGCAGCCGAATTCGTATGGAAATTGATTCTAAGCCAGAGAGTATGGACCGTTTGGAACGGCGGCTGATTCAGTTAAAAATCGAGAGAGAAGCCGTCAAAAAAGATACTGACAGTGCCGCTAAGAAGCAGTTGGTCATACTTGATAATGATATCCTTAAATCTGAGAAAGAATATGCCGACTTAGAAGAAGTTTGGATGGCTGAAAAATCGATTTTGCAGGGGTCTCAGCAAACGAAAAGCGAGCTTGAAAAGGCGAGAATGGATCTCGAAGCGGCCCATAGGGCAGGCGATTTAACCCGCATGTCGGAATTACAATATGGTGTTATTCCCGGTCTTGAAAAAACGATGGAAACCGCCAGTCAGGCTGAAACGGTTGAGATGACCTTGTTGAGGAACAAAGTGACCGAGGAGGAAGTGGCAGAAGTTGTCTCGAAATGGACCGGTATTCCTGTATCCAAAATGCTGGAGGGAGAGCGAGACAAATTATTACGAATGGAGGAGTCACTACAAAAGCGGGTTATCGGTCAAAGCGAAGCAGTTATATCGGTGTCCAACGCGGTTCGACGTTCTCGCGCAGGACTTTCCGACCCCAATCGGCCCAATGGCTCGTTCCTTTTTTTGGGGCCTACCGGTGTTGGTAAAACCGAGCTATGTAAAGCGCTGGCAATGTTTCTTTTTGACAGCGAAGAAGCGATGGTCCGTATTGATATGTCAGAGTTTATGGAAAAACATTCAGTCGCGCGTTTGATTGGGGCACCGCCAGGCTATGTTGGCTATGAAGAGGGGGGCTATTTAACCGAAGCGGTCCGCCGCCGTCCTTATTCCGTGCTATTACTGGATGAAGTTGAAAAAGCCCATTCCGATGTTTTCAATGTGTTGTTGCAAGTATTGGATGATGGTCGTTTGACCGATGGGCAGGGACGTACTGTCGATTTTAGAAATACGGTTATCGTGATGACCTCGAACCTCGGTTCAGATCTGATTCAGCAATTATCGGAAGAGAAAAATTATGAGGCGATGAAGCGTTCAGTTATGGAGGTTGTTGGTGGCCATTTTCGGCCGGAATTCATTAACAGAATTGATGAAACCGTTGTCTTTCATCCGCTAGATCAACAACAGATTCGTGGTATCGCCGCCATCCAAATTGATTTATTACGGTCTCGGTTGCGCGATCGGGAACTGGGGCTAGAACTTAGCAGTGCAGCGATAGACAAGCTGGCCAGTGTGGGTTTTGATCCTGTTTACGGTGCTCGCCCTTTGAAAAGAGCGGTTCAGCAATATGTGGAAAACCCGCTGGCTCAAGATATCTTACAGGGAAAATTTGCACCGGGTGATGTGATTAAAGGTGAGTTGGATAGTGCCACTGGACAGCTAACATTTAGTCACGGGTGACAGCACTGATCAAAGCAGACTGTGATAACTACAAGAATTCTTACAGCGTAATGTAAGAATTCCTACAGCAGCTAAGGGCAATATATTTCGATGAACTTGTTTGCGTTGTCACGTTGTTGTTGTTTTTCGTCTTCCGAAAGAATGCGTTTGCTGCCATCGGGTTCGGTTATGCGAATTCGGGTTGCCGCAAGCGCCTTCAAATTTCCTTGGGCCTGCTGGCACAGTTGAGGATTTTTTTCGGGTATAACCTGCAGCGTAGCTTGCCCCTCAGCGACAGCGGGCGGTTTTTCGTTGCCATCGTCGTTTGTCTGACGCTTGGTTGTTGCGGTGCCTGAGAACTGGATGAATTCAGCGTCAATACCTTCGGGGGGGCGATCAGAATATTGAACAGTTCCGGCGCTATCGGTCCAGCGATAATGACCGTTTGATGCGGCGTGGATAGCTGACGTCATCAGGATTCCCAGTCCGATGACCAATACACAGGTTATTTTGTTCATTTTCATGTCATTCCTTGTCGATTGAAACCCGAATGTAAATTCCGTCCGTACAGTGATTATGGCAAAGAACGATCAGTTCGACAGGATTTTGTTTGAAAACTATCGATAAATTCAAAAAAATCAACTATTTCGGCTAGATCGCAGACAAACGGTTGACTTTGATTGATCTTCATTCAGAATTGACCTCTAGAACGTAGTTGGCCGATATTGACTGCTTACCGGCAGTTGATGTTAGCGTCGAGTCTCTACTTACCGGTATTGACTACGGGACGCTCCCTTCACTCTGCAGACGCACGACCTGTGTTGCGAGAATGCCGCCATAACAGGCACTTCCCTGTTTGGCACAGACGAAACCTTCGTCTTATGGCGTTATCGCCCGGTGTGGTCCCAGCTAGGGAGACACTGGTTTTTGGTTGTGAGGTTTGTATCTTCGAAATTCGATCAACAAGTTAAAGCTAAAGTGTGGTGAAGCTCTTTTTTGCCCGCTGTTGATAGTCTTTCAATTATAAGATCTCATGTTTTTTTCACACTGACGTGAGGAGTTTTCAGTGGAAATGTTATCAGGCGGCCAAATGGTCGCGCGCGCGTTGGAAGACGAGGGCGTAGAATTTATCTTCGGCTACCCAGGTGGCGCAGTTTTACACATATACGACGCCCTTTTTCAGTCGTGTAAGGTGCCCCATATTTTAGTCAGGCACGAGCAGGCCGCTACGCATGCAGCCGACGGCTATGCGCGAGCCACGGGTAAACCGGGCGTTGTGCTTGTGACTTCCGGCCCAGGGGCAACAAACGCTATAACGGGGATTGCTACAGCGTACATGGATTCTATCCCTATGGTTGTTTTATCGGGTCAGGTTCCAAGCCATTTAATTGGTAGTGATGCTTTTCAGGAAACCGATATGGTGGGTATATCCAGACCCATCGTTAAGCATAGTTACCTGGTCAAGCGCACGGAAGATATCCCTGCCATCATCAAGGAAGCGTTCTACCTTGCCGCTACAGGCAGGCCCGGCCCCGTCGTTGTCGATTTGCCGAAAGACCTGACCAACCCGATTGATAAATACGAGTATGTCTATCCCGAAACAGTCAAGATGCGTTCGTACACACCGGCGCTAAGGGGTCACTCCGGGCAGATAAAAAAAGCGATACAGTTATTACTGGGTGCTAAACGTCCGGTCATATACAGTGGCGGCGGCGTTATTCTGGGTAACGGCAGTGAATTGTTAACTGAGTTGGCCAGAGAGCTGAATTACCCCGTTACCAATACGCTCATGGGCTTGGGTGCTTACCCTGCAACCGATCGACAGTTTTTGGGTATGCTCGGGATGCACGGTTTTTACGAAGCTAATCATGCCATGCATAACAGCGACGTGATTTTAGCCATTGGCGCCAGATTCGATGATCGCGTTACTAATACAATTAGCAAATTCTGCCCATCTGCAAAAATTATCCACGTGGATATTGACCCGGCTTCAATCTCAAAAACGGTGACTGCAGATATTCCTATCGTTGGCCCAGTGAATGCTGTGCTAAAAGAAATGCTCACTCAAATACGAGCCACCAGAACTTCCCAGGGCGCTGACGCGGGCCCTGATGAAGAGGCGATAGGCAGATGGTGGACACAGATCGACGCATGGAGAGCATCCCATGGCTTGTGGACGGCGCCACGCTACGATACAGAAACTGGCCTGATTAAGCCGCAACAGGTTATTGAGTCACTGTATCGCGCGACTAAAGGCGATGCTTATGTTACCTCGGATGTTGGTCAGCATCAGATGTTTGCCGCTCAGTTTTATAAGTTCGACAAGCCGCGACGTTGGATTAACTCCGGTGGCTTGGGAACAATGGGCTTTGGTTTACCGGCGGCAATGGGGGTGAAGTTGGCATTTCCAGACGATGATGTTGCCTGTGTGACGGGTGAGGGTAGTATTCAAATGAACATTCAGGAATTGTCGACCTGTAGTCAATATTCTGTGCCGATAAAAATAATTAACCTCAATAATGGCTATCTCGGAATGGTTAAACAATGGCAGGACATGAATTACTCCAGCCGATATTCCGAGAGTGTGTACGAGGATTCATTGCCTGATTTTGTTAAGTTGGCGGAGGCTTACGGGCATGTTGGTATCAAAGTTGACCGTCTGGAAGATCTCGATGCAGCGATGGATGAGGCTTTCAGGTTGAAAGACAAATTGGTTTTTCTCGATGTTTACGTTGATCGTCACGAACACGTTTATCCGATGCAGATTGCCCCAGATGGCTCCATGAGAGACATGTGGTTGAGTAAAACGGAGCGAACATAATGCGACACATAATCTCAGTACTACTGGAGAATGAGCCAGGAGCGTTAAGTCGGGTCGTTGGATTATTCTCTCAGCGAGGATATAACATTGAGAGTTTGAACGTGGCTCCAACCGAAGATGCAACTCTGTCTCGGTTGACTCTCACAACCGAAGGCGATGATCAGAAGATCGAACAGATCACCAAGCATCTTAATAGGCTGATTGAGGTTGTCAAATTAGTCGATCTCACCGAAGGCGCTCACATTGAACGTGAGTTAATGATGTTAAAGGTAAGGGCGACCGGAGCGCAACGGGCTGAGATAAAACGTTGTACCGATATCTTTCGGGGTCAAATTATTGATGTCGGCCCCAACGTTTACACTATTCAAGTCGCTGGTGCTGCCGATAAACTCGATGCATTTATCGAATCTATTGGCGATGCCGCCATACTTGAAGTCGTCCGGAGCGGTGTGTCAGGGATTGCTCGCGGAGAAAAAGTACTAACGTTGTAGCATCTGCGGTAAGCCATGTTTTCGCAAAAAATATGGCTTATCTCGGCCCTATCGTTTTTACTGCAAAAAATAGCGCTAGCTATATTTTTTTCTGTACAGGAAAAAAAATGCATCTAATGGAAAACGATGTTCATATCTGGAACGTCGATATTAGTCACGTTGACCCTGCTCTTGTCAGTCTTTATCGCAGTATTATGTCTGCCGAAGAGTTGGAGAGAAATCAGCGCTATCGTTTTGAAAAAAATCGATTCAGTGATTGTGTTACCCGGGCTCTGGTGCGAGACGTACTGTCAAAGTATGCAGATAAAAACCCTAAGTCTTGGCGCTTTGCCAAAGGAGAGCACGGCAAGCCTGAGGTGGTAGATGCTCCTGTTCCTCTGCGCTTTAATCTTAGCCATACCTCAGATCATATTGTCTGTGTGGTAACGCCAAACCATAATGTGGGTATCGATATAGAGCACACCGCAAGAAAGAATGATGTGTTGGCGATTGCCAATCGATTTTTTTCGAAACGGGAAGTTATCGATTTATTTAAGCTGCCGATCGAGCAACAGTCTGATCGATTCTTTGATTACTGGACGTTAAAAGAAGCCTATATGAAAGCGAGTGGCGAAGGTATTTCTCTGGGGCTAGGGAATTTCAGTTTTTATTTCGATGAAAGTAAAGCTGCCAGAATTAGCTTTGGTGAAACAATTAACGACAATCCGAAGAGCTGGTATTTCCAACAATTCACCCCCGCGGCAGACCACCGGATGGCATTGGCAATCTGCTGCGGACATAATAATAGAGCAAAACTTACCATTAGCCAGTTTGCCACCATTCCCCTCGTTGCATAGGTCTTGTCTACCCAATCGCAGCTCCGCGCTTCGCCATCATTGTCATTATTAGCGAGTTTTTAGCGCTCCATCGCCGCGACAAAAAACATCAAAACAACCGACTATCAGTAGCAGCCTTAGGTTCGAAATCACTGGCCTAGGGTAGCAACATGCCAGCATCGCTAACGAAAAATAATGGAATGGCAGCTTGCCCAAATTGTCCGCGGCTACCGAGAATTAAAGCAGTATTTTGGTTGCTTTAAAAAATTCCGCCAGCGTAACTAGCGGCTAGTTGTTCGGCAGAATGTAGAGTTCAACTCGACGATTACTGGCGCGCCCACTGGAGGTGTTATTATCGGCGATTGGCATTGTTTCTCCGGAGCCTTGAATATAGAGACGATTGCCATCAACGCCTTGTGACATAAGATTACTGGCAACGCTTTGGGCTCGATCTTCAGACAGCCTTTGATTGTATTGCTCACCACCGGTGTTATCGGTATGTCCTGTGACTCGCATCATCGTTTCGTTATATTTCGCCAACACCAGACCTACTGATTCAAGAACAGGGCTGAAGCTTCGTCGCAACACATAGCTATCAGTTTCAAAGGTAATACTACCGGGCATTATTAGGCGAATATTATCGCCTTCGCGCACAACCCTCACGCCGGATCCTTGTAATTGTTCTCTTAGTGCCGATTCCTGTACATCCATATAAGCGCCGATGCCCGCGCCAATAGCACCGCAGCCAGCTGCTGCGTTGCGTGCATGTTTACTGGATTCTCGAGAGCCTATAATGCCGCAGATTATCGCCGCACCGGCACCGTATAAGGCTGTATTGCTGGCCTTGCGCTCACTGGTATAGGGGTTGGTAGTACAGGCGGTTAAAATCGCTAAGGTGCTTATACTAATGATTTTTTTTAATGTTTGCATGTTGAGACCCTGAAGCAAAAAGAACAATAGACGGATGAATTAATTTAGAGTCTAGCTAGGCTTAATGGATCCGACAAGGGTAATTGGGGGTTAGATATAAAATACGTGTCACACATCAAAACGATGGCACTAGCACAAAAATATTCAGTTTCTATTCATCTGCGATTCTGTAAGATGTTCGGGGACAGTCAGTGATATTGTTGGAGGCAATTGATGGAATCTTATGACACGTTATTAGCGACGTTAGCGCTGACAATGGGTGCATCATGGGCGAGTGGTATAAACCTTTATGCCGTATTGTTGGTGTTGGGCATTGGCGGGGCTACGGGTAATATTGATTTGCCGCCAGATTTACTCGTGTTGACTAATCCGTTGGTCATTGGTGCCGCCGGATTGATGTATGCCGTAGAATTTTTTGCTGACAAGACGCCGGGTGTTGATACCGGCTGGGATGCCATACATACGTTTATTCGAATCCCTGCAGGGGCGTTATTAGCTGCGGGTGCCGTTGGCGATGTTTCACCCGGGATAGAAATTGCCGCTGGGCTATTGGGTGGGTCGATGGCAGCTACCAGTCACTTTACCAAAGCAGGGTCACGTATGTTGATTAATACGTCTCCCGAGCCAGTCAGTAATTGGTTGGCTTCCTTTGCAGAAGATATCGTTGTTGTTGGTGGGCTTTGGACCGCCTTTAATTATCCGTTGCTTTTCTTGGTGCTGCTTGCGACGTTTCTTCTTGCCGTCATATGGCTGCTCCCTAAAATATGGGGATTAATAAAGCTTATCGTTTTGAAAATTGGCAGATTCCTAAACATCGTCGAAGAGGAACCCTCCATTATTGAAAAGGGCGTGACAGGTTTTTCCGGTAAAGCGCTTGGTGAAGGACTGGCCAGCCAGAGTAAGTCATCAGGCTTAGACCCGCCCAGAAAAAACTAAGCAATCGACGGGCCCAACTCAGGGAGAGTTTTCTGCCAGTAGGCTGCGTCTTTGTTCTGCAACAACGTCGGCAATTTCTTCGGGCCATTTTAGTCGTTTAACTTGTTCGAATAAATCGCCGGCAAAAACATAATGTTGGCGAAGATAGGCGAGCCATTGTTTTACGCGATTCCCAACATATTTTCGCTCATACATTGCTTCTGTGACGATACAGAACTGAGCCACCAGATCTAGCACTTGCGGCCAACTCAGCGCAGGGATGTCCTGTTGCGAACCGGTCATTGACCGCCCCGCCCTTATTTGCACAGCAAGATCCGGGCATGCCAATAGGCCTCTTCCCAGCATAACGTCGTCGCAACCGCTTTGCTTTATGCAGGAGTGATAGTCGTTAACAGTCCAGATTTCTCCGTTGGCAATAACCGGTACTGGGCTATTGGCTTGAATGTCGGCGATAGCTTCCCAGTAAGCGGGCGGTTTGTAGCCGTCGCTTTTTGTTCGCGCATGAATAGTTAGCTCGCTCGCGTTAGCGGAAAAAATTGCCTGACTAATATCTGTTAGCAGACTACTGTCGTTGAACCCTAAACGTATCTTTGCAGTGACGGGTATATCGAGAGGAACTGCATCCCTGACAGCTGCGACGATATCATGGAGTCTCTGAGGTTCTTTTAATAAGACCGAGCCACCATCGTTGCGATTAACTGACTTTGCTGGGCAGCCAAAATTAATATCGATGCCCGGTGCCCCCAAGCTTGCCGCCTTCGCTGCGTTTATCGCCATTGATTCGGCGTTACCGCCTAGCAGTTGTATGTAAACGGGAACGCCGCTGGGTGTCATGCCGCGATTATGTAACTCGGGACAATATCGATAGAAGACCCGTGAAGGTAGTCGAGTGGTAGTGACGCGGACAAACTCCGTTACACAGCGGTCGATTCCTCCTACCTTGGTAAGCATCGTGCGCATGGTATGATCGACAACGCCCTCCATTGGGGCAAGTAGTATTCTCATAGGGAGTCAGTTGAATGAATAGCCGATGGAGTATACGCTCGGTTTATCTCGGAGGGTAGCAAAGCTTGATCAAATCACAGGGCCACTAACCCATGCCCCGGCTTAACGAACGGTTCTTTTTTTCATAGTTGAGAGCGACGTTAATTTCGGCATTAATGTTTTCGCGAAGGGGGCTTATCTTACATATTCCCTGCACATTTTCTATTGCTGAGTCTGCTGCCAGTGAGAGTTCATGCTAACATTCAAGTAAGGGGCACGTTCACATAGGTGCTCTCACGATCGAAACGTTATGAGACCATCGACAAGGATTATTGCTTTGGATATTACATTACCCTCTGACGAGACAATTGAGTCCAAACTCAACCGAGAAACTGCAAAAATACCCTGGCACGAGTTGCAGCGTTTTTATGCTAGCGGTGCGGTTATTGCGGTGTCACAGGGCACCGACCTTATTGCAGTGGCAGGTCAGTTTAGTGACGACAATAAGGAGGCTGTTGAGCAGTGGTTAAAGGATGGTCAGGTATGCAGAGTGACCGACCAGCAAGCTGCAAACTGGTATGAGCACAATATCATGCTGTGGTCGGTTGTCGTGGCGCCATGGGTATTGGTTCAAGAAGTCTAGCTGAAACTGTCTATTTTAAGGGGAGCAGGTACTTTTGGACGATAATCATGCTGGCTTTACTCAATCAGTAGAGCAGCGACTCAGAGAACTTTTTCTGGAATATAGCCAGGGTCGCGATGTTCCTCCAGCCAGATTATTTCGTCTGGAGGGGTATATTGAGGCGGGTCGTGACGTCGGTTTGATCAGTCAACAGGAAGCCTGTGATTTGATTCGTTCAACGTGGGAGGACGTGCTGCACTGCGAATTGCCGAAATCGGCTGAAAATACTCTCCATATTCCTGTCGCGATGCAGCGTGCGCCGGTATATCCCTCCAAATGAGGTTAGTCTTTTTTACCCAGACATTGTTGGTAGGCATGGACTGCATTGTCCAATCCCATTTTGATGGCATCAACCGTCATCGCATGACCTATAGACACTTCCAGTAACTGCGGAATGGTGGCAAATTTTGGCAAATTGTGCAGGTTTAAGTCGTGACCGGCATTGAGGCCAATACCTAATTCGGCGGCGGTTTCCCCGGCCTGATAGAACTGTCGAAATATCGACTCAAGATTGGTGTTGTTCATAAAGGCTTGTGCATAAGGGCCTGTATACAACTCTATTCGGTCGGCGCCTAGTTGTTTAGCGAGGTTGATCTGTTCTAAATCAGTACCCATAAACAGGCTGACGCGAATGCCAAGGGAGTGGAGTTCATCGATAATTGGTGAAAGACTGTCACCGCTTTCAAACAAATCAAAGCCGTGATCAGATGTTAATTGGTTATTGTTGTCGGGTACCAGGGTACATTGGGCCGGTTTGATTTCCTTAACCAAATCGAGAAAGCCGGGGTAGTCGCTTACCCCATTGCGATCACTCTTCATGGCTGCTGCCAGGGGATTTCCTTCAATGTTAAATTCTACTGAAAGCATTTTCGCGAGGTCAAAACAATCATCCACTCGGATATGACGTTGATCGGGCCGTGGGTGGACCGTAATGCCATCTGCACCGGCGTCTATACAAATTTGTGCATGCTCAGTGACACTGGGAGAAGTCGTATCCCGAGAATTTCTGATGAGTGCAATTTTATTGAGATTGACACTGAGATCGGTTTTTTTTGACATGCTCACAGGTTTTTCGCTATTTGACTGAAGGTTATTATTTGATCTTAATGCTTTCGATAATAATGGGCTCTACCGGGAAGTTTTGATGTCCATCAAAGGTCATGGTAGGGGATTTTTCAATAATTTTTACGATATCGAAACCATCAACCACCATACCGAATACTGCATAGCCAGGTTGACCGGCCTGAGCATCCAGACGAGCATTCATTTTCGTATTGATAAAAAACTGGGACGAGGCACTATCAGGGTCGTTGGTGCGAGCCATGGCCACAGTCCACCGGTCATTGTGTAAGCCGTTACCAGATTCGTTAACGATCGGTGGATTGGTGTATTTTTCGGCCATTTGCTGGGTATAGCCACCGCCTTGAATCATAAATTTCTTGATAACGCGATGGAAGATAGTGCCGCGATAGAAGTTAGATTGTGCATAGTCGACAAAGTTAGCAACTGTGACCGGCGCTTCATTGGGATAGAGTTCCAGGGTGATCGTGCCTTTGCTGGTCTCAATGATGGCTAGCGGATTGCTTTCAACACGGTCAGCAGCAAAAAGCGATGGGGCGCTTAGGACCATTAACAGAGTGACAAACATTTTGCGGGTGTAATTCATTAGTGCGATCCTATTGGGAGTTGTTATGCCCATTCTGTACTTTTCTTCGGCCATGCTCTCGGAACGATAAGTGTAATCATGACGCCCAATAACACCGCAAGTGCGCCGTTTAAGAACGCGTCATTTTCCTCGTTATCAGTCAATCGTTGGTTATCTGTGGTTGTCAGCACCACTTCCTTCTTAAGCATTTGATTTTCTTCGAGTAGCCGCTGGTTATCTTCGTTGAGTTGTATCGCGTTTGCTGAAATGGCTTTGATTCTCTCAAGCTCTTTGGATGTTTTGCTACTACCACTGGCAAGCACCGAGAACTGCTGCTTGGCGCTTTTTTGCTCAGAACTCAGTTGTTTGACCTGCTTATTGAGTTCATCGTATCTTTGTTGCAGGTCTGCGAGCTGGCGGTTAGCGACTCTTGCCAAATCACGACCAGCGGGAGAATCACTCAAATATTGGGTCTGTAGCCAGCCCTCGATGCCCCGAGGGGTTCGGACAAAGCTATACTTTCCGTCTTCGCTCTTTTCTAGGACAACAAGGGCGGTACCGCTGACGAGGCCTTTATGAACGATTCTGTACTGTGTGGTTTGGCCGCTGCGGAGAGGAACATACAATTCGTCTCGAATATACCGAGTTTCTGCGCTATAGAGTTCACTGCTGGTACCGAGAACAAACAGCAAAATGATAATTCTCTTCACAATGGATTCCTTCGTAGTGTTACGCATGAGTAAGCGATCATATTTCCTAGATATCAATTATAGCTCGTTAGCAGAAGAATGGCAGAGTTCCTCGGAATTTGGGTTTTCTAAAGAGTGAGCTGCTTAACCTGGGTAGCAGGTTGTAAACGGGTATTTTTTAGGATTCATGGAAAATATCTTCTAATTTCAGGTGGGTAAGTTTTTGAATGTGTCGCAGCAAATAAAACAGCGTCCCCATTAAAACAAGCGTGCTTGGGACGGCGATAATAGGAAAGCTAAGTGCGGTCATTTTTCCTAGCTCTTCGGTGAATTCAACCGTACCAGGCTGGCTGACAAGAACAACTTTTGCCAAGATGTAATTAAGCGCCGATGACAAAAAGAATGAGCCCGCGACCATGTATGAAGCGTTAGTCAGTTTGGCTTCGAAGTTTAACTCGTTGTCATAAGCCAGCAGTGCGTTTTGGACCTTGCCGATCTGCAGTATTTGGTCGTTGTATAGAAACGTTTTGACGAGCGGATAGCTGGTACGGACCGAGTAAATCGTAACCAGACCAAAGATCGCGGGAATGGCAGCTTCTTTGATGGCGATGTATTGTGGGTCCAGCTGAAGTAAGCTCATACCTCCGGTTAATACTACGCTGATAATACCCAGTATTGAAAAGAAGTTGGCTTTCCGGCTCTTTGCATAATCGCGCAAGCCATAAATAATAGGAAACGAAAGAGCCACAACAATACTGTAAACGGGGCCCAGGTAGTCGTTGGAGCTGAGCTTGGTAAGAATTAGTGTTGGAATGATTATATTAAATGCAAGATTGGCTAACATTCCAGGCGCTTTTTGCCGCTCCGGTTTTTTTGCGCCGTTATTTTCATCAGCGATAGTCGCTGACTCAGTGGTGTTTTTACTCTCTATCACTGACTATGCTGCTCCTCAATACTCACATTTAGGCCTACGTCCTAATCATTACGAAATAATGCCATAGTTAGACGTCAAATATTGGAAGAAGTGCAAAAAGATTAATAAAAATATCTGATTCGCCGGGGTTGTTGGTAGAATGTGCAGAGTTGCTGCCCATAGGAATTAATTCTTGATAGTCGATCTTCACAGTCACTCCACTGCTTCCGATGGAAGCCTTGAGCCCTCGGCCTTATTGGAACGTGCATGTGAGCAAGGGGTTGAGCTAATGGCGATCACTGATCACGATACTATCGACGGTTATCTGCGGGTAAAACAGCACTGGCAGGACCCCGCAATGAAGTTAGTGGCGGGTGTTGAACTCTCCTGTGTGTGGTCCGGCCGGCTGATCCATATTGTTGGATTAAATATGAATGTTGACAGTGGGCAATTACTAGAGGGTTTGCAGCAGCAGCAGCAGGCACGTGAGCAAAGAGCGCATTTGATTGGTCAAAAACTGGATAAATACGGTTTTAAAGGGGGTTATGATTTCGCCGCCGAATTAGCCGGCGAGAGCCAGATTGGTCGTCCTCATTTTGCGCAGTTTCTGGTAGAACGCGGCCATGTTCGGTCTGAGCAAGAGGCCTTTAAACGCTATTTGGGGGCGGGGAAGCCCGGCGATATCAAATTAACGTGGCCGCAATTGGCCAAAGTCGTACAATGGATTGTAGAGAGTGGCGGAGTTGCGGTACTAGCGCATCCGCTTCACTATAAAATGACGGCCACCAAGTTGAAGGTGCTGGTAGCAGATTTTAAGTCCGCAGGCGGGTCTTCGCTTGAGGTTATCAGTGGCAAGCAGGCTGCCGATCGCACGCAGTTTTTGACGCAGGTCGCCCTTCAGTTTGAGCTGTCGGGATCAGTGGGAAGCGATTTTCATCGTCCGGGAATGCCCTGGCGAGAGCTCGGACAAGTGGGGCGTTTGCCTAAAGCCTGTCCACCGGTATGGTCGGCATTTGTAGAGGGTGCATTATGAGCCAGTTTTTTCAGATTCATCCCGATAACCCCCAGAGCCGATTAATCAACCAAGCGGTCGATATTCTGAAAGGCGGGGGTGTTATTGTCTATCCGACCGATTCCGGTTATGCGATCGGTTGCCAACTGGGTAATAAAAAGGCCCTTGATACAATTAGGCGGGTTCGCAAGCTGGATAGCAGTCATAATTTCACGCTGGTTTGTCGTGATCTCTCCGAATTAGGGAGTTACGCCAAAGTCGACAACACCGCTTATCGTCTTCTTAAAAACCACACCCCAGGCCCTTATACGTTCATCCTAAAAGCGACGAGTGAAGTGCCTAAGCGGCTTATGCATCCGAAGCGGCGAACCATTGGGCTACGGGTTCCGGAGAACAACATTGCATTGCAATTGTTGGCCGGTCTCAACGAGCCGATGATGAGTGTTACGATGATATTGCCGGGGGACGATTTACCCATGACGGACCCCTACGATATACGCCAGACTCTTGAGCATGAGCTTGATCTGGTTATTGATGGCGGATATTGCGGCATGGAGCCAACGTCAGTAATTGATTTGGTCGATGACATGCCGGTTATTATCCGCAGAGGTCAGGGTGATGTTAGTGTATTTGACCTATAAATGAGCAAAGTAATCGGTATAGGCTACTGTGCTCTGTAAGCCGATAACGCTATAATGATGCCATTCAATTTCCCGGCGACAGCAGTCAACGAGTATCCTTAGACCTGTGAGTGATGAGTCAGTAACACAAAACCAACAAGCGAGCGTGTCTGGCGAGCCTGTGTCAATCGAGGCCATGGTAACATCGGATATCGATGAGACGCCGGGAGTTGTCATGGCTGATGCTGAACCGGTTAAGTCGCTGCGACTCAAAGAATTGCGGATCATCGGTTCGCAGCAGGGAGAAATGCCTTTCGCTGTGGTGCAGGGAGAGGCTGTTACTGAAATCCCGCAGGATTTGTATATCCCTCCTGATGCTCTGGAAGTTTTTCTGGAGGCGTTCGAAGGTCCGTTAGATCTATTGTTATATCTGATAAAACGGCAAAATATCGATATTCTCGAAATCAATGTCGCTAACATCACTCAGCAGTACATGCAGTATGTCAGCATGATGGATTCTATGCAGTTTGAGCTGGCGGCCGAATATTTGTTGATGGCGGCTATGTTAGCGGAAATAAAATCGCGGATGTTGTTGCCTCGTTCAAATGAACTCGAAGATGATGAAGAGGATCCTCGAGCACAGTTGATTCGCCGTTTACAGGAGTATGAACGCTTCAAAAAAGCCGCGGAAGATATTGATAATATGCCGCGTTTGGGTCGTGAAATATTTGAAGCTAGCGCTGCTCCGCCGGATATTAAGAAAGAGCGACCGGAACCTGTGGTTGAAATGAAAGAGCTTTTACTGGCTCTGGGTGAGGTGTTTCGTCGCGCGGATATGTTCGAAAGTCATCAAGTACACCGCGAGAAATTGTCTACCCGAGAACGCATGTCGCAAGTATTAACGATGTTATCTAGCAATGCATTTACCCCCTTCGTTGCGCTGTTTACGGTGGAAGAGGGGCGTTTGGGGGTGGTCGTGACTTTCTTAGCCGTCATGGAGTTGATCAAGGAATCACTGGTTGAAATTGTACAAACGGAACCTTTTGGGCCAATACACGTAAAAGCAAAATCATCATGACTATCGATACAAAACTACTACACCTCATTCTTGAGGGTGCATTGCTGGCTTCTGCAAGACCATTAACTGTCGCTCAACTGGCAGAACTGTTCGAGGATGAAGAGCGGCCAGCTAATGATATGATCAGAGCTGCACTGGAAGACATTCAACAGGATTGTTCAGGGCGCGGTTATGAGTTAGTTGAGGTCTCTAGCGGTTATCGTTTTCAGGTAATTCAGGCCGTTGCGGGATGGGTTGGGCGTTTGTGGGACGAAAAACCGCAAAAGTATTCTCGAGCCTTGCTGGAAACACTGTCTTTAATCGCTTATCGACAACCCATCACTCGCGGTGACATCGAAGATATTCGAGGTGTTGCAGTTAGTTCAAATATTGTAAAAACGCTGTTGGAGCGTGAATGGGTTAGGGTTGTCGGTCATAAGGATGTCCCTGGCCGTCCGGCTATGTATGCGACAACTCGTCGTTTTCTTGACTACTTTAATTTAAAGAATCTTGAAGATTTACCGACGCTGGCAGAAATTCGCGATCTGGACACAATGAATGAAGAGTTGGCACTCGAGGGTGTCGACACCCCGGCTTTTGAAGACAATAGCGAGCTCGATGCGACCGGTGATACCGGTGTAAAGTCCGAACCTGTTGACGATGAATATCCTTCAATAGTTGTTGCAGATTCTGTCGCCGTCGACACAGACACGGAAACAGAAACAGAAACAGATACAGAAACAGAAACAGATACAGATACAGATACAATTGATAATAATCATGCGCAGACCTAGCGGCTGTTCATTCCTATTCCTTTTTAAAAGCAACGATACTTAATGACTGATTTCGAATCTCCCGCAGGTGATAAATTACAAAAATTACTGGCACAGGCAGGTGTTGGCTCGCGTCGTGAGATGGAAAAAGTCATTGCCGATCGGCGAGTAACGGTCAATGGTAAGGTCGCCAAGCTGGGTGATCGCGCAAGTAGTCGTGATAAAATTGCGGTTGACGGTAAGTTGGTAGGCGTAGCCGAACAGGATTCTGCTGGCAGAGTATTGATTTATAACAAGCCAGAGGGCGAGATATGTTCTCGAAGTGATCCGGAGGGGAGAAAAACAGTATTTGAACGTTTGCCAAAACTGACTGGTAGCCGCTGGATTGCAGTGGGTCGACTGGATTTCAACACGTCGGGATTGATGATATTTACCACGGACGGGCAGTTGGCGAACGCGTTGATGCACCCGTCATCTGAAATTGATCGAGAATATTTATGTCGTGTTCTTGGTAATGTCAGTGATGTTGTCTTGCAGCGATTGTCCGATGGGGTGCTGTTGGAGGATGGTACCGCTAAGTTTACCGACATTGTTGATGGTGGCGGTGAAGGAGCTAACCACTGGTATTACGTAGCTTTGATGGAAGGTCGCAATCGTGAAGTGCGACGACTCTGGGAGTCTCAGGAGATACAGGTAAGCCGTCTGAAGCGAGTTAGGTTTGGTGGCGTATTTTTGCCCTCAAAGCTGCGTCAGGGGCAATGGCAGGAGATGCCCTACAAAGAGGTACAGGAACTCTACAAAATGGCGGGAATGGAAGCACTTAAGCCGCAAAAAATGATGCCAAAGGAGCTTCAAAGCATGGAGCGACAGCAGCGTAAAAACCGCGGTATAAAACATCCCCGCCGGAATTAGGGCTAGGCCACTAGCCGAGTGATCTGGACTCAGTAACTGGGTCAGCACTAATCACTTGGTTGCGACCATCATCTTTAGCGGTATACAAAGCTTTGTCTGCGCGATCGAATAGCTGAGAGGCGGATTCTCCCGTCCTCAGTGTTGAAACGCCGATACTGGCCGTAATATGTATGGATTTTTCTTCACAGGTGGTGATCATCTCCTCGATACCTTCGCGAATCCTTTCCGCCAAGATAACCGCTCCATCTCTATTCGTGTTGTTGAGTAACAAGACGAACTCTTCGCCACCGAAACGGTAAGCGCGATAGGTCGAGTCAGTGTCGCGGCTGCATTGAGTTAGGGTTCTCGCCACATTTTTTAACACACAATCCCCAGCAGCATGGCCATATATATCATTGATTTTTTTGAATGCGTCGATATCGACAACAAGCATGGACAGTGGTTGTTTATGGCGCAAGGCAATAGCAACCTCTCGGGTGAGCGTATTTTCCATAGCCATCCGATTCCCTGTTCCTGTTAGCGGATCACGTAGCGCAGACGCAATAGCGTCTTGATAGAGCAGGGCGTTGCGAATTGGGCAAATAAGGCTGCCTATTAGCAGCTCAAGCATCTGTAAATCATGCTCGGCGAAACGCTTGTCGCGGGTGAAAGAAATTTCACCAAGAGAGTCCTCGTTGGTGATCAGTTTGTAATGGCAGCTGTGTTTGGCTGGCTCTCCCAAATTGACGGCATGAGATGATTCTTCATTCTGATAACGTAAACTATCGACGGACAGATTGCGCTTAACTTGGTCCAAAAAAAGCTGCAGGATTTGCGCAAGCTCCAAGGTACTTTGCAGCACATTACTTAATTCTAAACGCAATGTTATATGCTGTTCTGTTTGTTTGAATTGCCTACGGCCACCCTTATTTTTAGGGACCGAGAAGGCTATTGTATTGGATCTTTTAACTTTGGCTATCATAACCAATGGGCCTCAAAATAAACGTTCGGCTCCCAATGCTATGAAGTGATTTCCACACAAAGGCCTAAGGAGTCGGTATCGAGGGTGTGATTAGCGAAATGTGTGCCAAGGTTCTTGAGTATTTATAACTTATTGATAAATATAAAGAAATATATTTTATTATTAAAATATAAGCGAAAATTTAGCCGTGGCGGCAATAGGCGGCCGCAATTCGTCAAATTATTGCCGCCCCGATTCATCAGCGGGGTTTAGTGAGTGGATTATTTTGGTTGCGCATCAATAGACTGAGCGTTGATGCCCTTGCTATCAATGCCCATTAAATACAAATATAAAGGCATGATCTGATCGGGCAATGG
>Ga0206126_10000761_pt1 | contig 41992 bp, 28 predicted proteins | sample Helgoland_Spring_5_FD_148621 | JGI IMG/M metagenome (GOLD analysis project Ga0206126, IMG submission 148621) | Pelagic subsurface seawater microbial communities from Kabeltonne, Helgoland, North Sea - Helgoland_Spring_Bloom_20160412_1 | ecosystem: Environmental > Aquatic > Marine > Epipelagic ...
GGCCCTGCTATTGTATTAAAACCCATTGCTACTGAACCAAGCCCTGAAGACCTGTTGTAAGCATTGGCTCCAAAAGATCCCCAACCAAGTGCGCCGAAGCCTGTAGATAACATAGACTGATTACCATCTCCTAAATTATAAAGCGGGTGACCAGACTCTGTGAAATTTCCGAAATCTCCTGCAGCTTGACTTGGAGACTTTTCTGAGATTATCAGGTCAACACTCCAGTCTCCAATGTTTCCAAAGGCATCATTAGAGTTTCCGTTTCCATTACGAGAAGCGCCTCTTACTGAAGATGTATAAATTCTACCAGAAGCAGGAGTTCCAGAACCATCCTCTACAAAAACAAGTGCAGGTTTTTTATCTTGATCTTGAGCTTGAGAGAACGTATAATTACATGTAAATGTGATAGCAAGTATTAAAGTTAATTGAATGTATTTTTTCATCTTTTGATTATTTTGAAGTTATTAATAGTATTGTTTGAATATTTAGCACTTAGGATGTAAGTCCCTTTGTCTAAGTTTGAAATGTTAATTGTTTTGGAACTAGAACTCAATAATTTTTGTCCTAAAAGATTAAATAAGGTTAATTGTAAATCTCCCGAGTAGTCTACTTTAATGACTGAAGAAGATGGATTTGGATAAATTTTAATTCCTTTTGCCATTGCGTCATCAAGAGATAAACTATTGGTAGCACCCACTGTGACCTGATTTATTTGAAGTGGATCCGTAAAAACACTGGTCACTGTAAATTCCGCAGAATCAGTATCCGAATACTCGGACCACGAAGAACTTGACGAATCATAGATGTATATTGATGCATCATGCGTCAGATCGTTCATTTCACTGTCATCATAGTTGTAGGTAATGGAACCTGTAAAGTTTTCGATGTCAGCATCCAAGGTGTAAACTTTCCCCATAGATTCTGTATCACTTAATGATACTGCTGTCAACTCTTTTGATACTTGTATCTCATTAATAGTATAGTCCGTACTTGGTTTTAATTTCAATCCGGAGACATTAAGAGTTCCTCCACTATTAATAGTCAAAGCGCCAGAAGAACCAATAGTTAGAATGGTAGTTTGCGCCTTTAGGTTAGAAACAAAAACAATTATTAAGAGGATTAAAATTTTTTTAATAATCTTTTGTTTTCTTTGAAGTGTACTTTTTTTCATATGGTTTAGTTTTAGTTAAACACTTGTGACCCTCACAAATTATATGTTTTTTTAAAAGAAATTTAAGATATAAATAGACTTGAAGTAAAATCTTAAAAGATTAAAGATTAAGACTCAACAAATTTAATACACAAAACATTTTATTTTAAAACATAAATATAAAAGACTTAAATTAAAAGCTCGATTAAATTCCGATTAATAATTAATTAATTTCTTAAACATTTAATTAATTCTTAATTTTTTAAGAAATTTATTACAAACTCCACACAAAACAACTCCTTATTTTAATTATATTTACAAAGTAGCATTGAACTTATTTAACCAAGTAACAAGTAGACAACCCTATAATGATAACTAAATCCGCAATCATTTTGTTAAAAAAATTATTTATTGGTGCTTTTTTATTTATGATATCAAGTATAACAGCTCAACAAAATCAATTAATTACGGGAAATGTTAGTGATGTTAATAATACTCCCATACCTGGTGTCAATATTTTAGAAAAAACTAATCCAAAAAATGGAGTTTTCTCAGACTTTGATGGTAATTTTTCCATCAACGTTAAGTCTAACTCAGTTTTGATATTTAGTTATGTAGGTTATGAGACTCAGGAAATAGTTATAAATACCAAAACCAATTTAAACATCATATTAAAGGAAAATCTTTACTCACTAGATGAAGTTACTTTAGTTGCTTACGGAAAACAAAAAAAATCGAGTGTTATTGCAGCTGTAACAACGATCGACCCTACAGAACTTCAAACCTCTTCAAGTAATTTAACAACCGCCTTAGCAGGACGAGTAGCTGGAGTTATATCTTATCAAAGGAGTGGTGAGCCTGGGAGAGATAACGCTGAATTTTTTATTAGAGGTGTGAGTACCTTTGGATATGCAAGGTCTCCATTAATTCTTATTGACGGTATTGAAACAACTTCGACAGATTTAGCTCGGTTACAACCTGATGACATTGCTAGTTTTTCTATAATGAAAGATGCAACCGCCACATCCTTATATGGAGCGAGGGGGGCAAATGGAGTTATTTTGGTAACAACAAAAGTTGGAAAGGAAGGCATAGTTAAAGTTAATGTACGTTATGAGAAATCGTACTCAACACCAACACGATCTCTTGAAATAGCGGACCCAATAACATATATGACATTACATAACGAAGCTTTAGTCACTAGAAATGCTCTAGGAGGTAGAATATATTCCTTAGAAAAAATATTAATATCTAAAGATCCCAATAGAAATAAAATGGCCTATCCCACTGTAGATTGGTTTGATGAATTACTTGAAGATTATACGCTAAACAGTAGGTTTAACTTTAATATAAGTGGTGGAGGTAAAATTGCTAAATATTACATAGCAGCTACCGTAAATTCAGATAACGGGAACTTAAAGGTGGACCCTCGAAATAATTTTAACAACAACATTAATTTTAAGCGTATTTCGTTGAGGTCTAACATTAATGTAAACCTAACCCCAACCACAGAAGTAGCTCTCAGATTTAACGGGAATTTTGATGATTATATAGGGCCAATTGATGGTGGACAAGCAATATATAGAAAGGCAATGCAAGCAAATCCTGTACTATACCCCAAATTTTATGAGCCAGATGCACAGTTTCAAAACTCTTCTCATGTGCTTTTTGGAAACGCAGGTCAGTTTGGAGGATACTTAAACCCTTATGCAGACTTAATGAGAGGCTATAAAGATGAGAGTTATAATAATTTTTTAGCAACCGTTGAAATTAAGCAAAACTTAGACTTTTTAACAGAGGGGTTGAGCCTCAGATTATTAGCAAATACATCACGCTATTCGTTTTACAACTTAGAAAGACGTTACAATCCATTTTACTACACGCTTGGAAATTATGATTTTCAAAGCGATCAGTATACTTTATTAGCTTTAAATCCAAATCAAGGAACTGAATATTTAGAGTATAGTGAAGGTACTAAAATCATAACGAATTCATCTTATTTTGAGGGCTCAATAAACTATAAAAAAACGCTGAATGAAAAACACAAACTTTCAGGAATGTTAATAGGGATCCTAAGAGAACTTAAATATGCCAACGCAGGAAACCTTCAAAGCTCATTACCTTACAGAAATATAGGGCTCTCAGGAAGGTTCACTTATGCATTTGATGATAAATATTTTTCTGAGTTTAATTTTGGATATAATGGTTCAGAAAGATTTTCTAAGTCAGAACGGTTCGGATTTTTTCCTTCATTAGGACTTGGATGGTATGTGTCGAAAGAAAAATTCATGGAGCCGATTTCTAATGCTATTACAAAGTTAAAATTCAAAGGCACATATGGACTTGTTGGGAATGATCAAATTGGAAGTGCCAATGATCGTTTTTTTTATATTTCTCAAGTAAATCTAAATAACGGAGGCTTGGGTTCTAATTTTGGGCAAGAATTCGGTACTTATATTAATGGCGTCAGCATTGATCGTTATGCAAATGACCAAATTACTTGGGAAAAAGCGAGGATGTTAAACGTTGGACTTGAACTAGGCTTATTTGGAGTTATTGATATTCAAGCAGATTATTTCACAGAATACCGTTCTAATATTTTAATGGATCGAGCGCAAATACCTGCATCAATGGGGCTTCAAGCACCTCTTAGAGCAAATGTTGGAGAGGCCTCATCAAGTGGATTTGAGGTCACTTTAGACTATAAAGACAATTTTAGTGATGACCTTTTTGTATCTGCTAGAGCGAACTTTTCATTTGCAACAAGTAAATTTGAAGTTTATGAAGAATTAGATTATACAAATGCAGGCTTGCCTTGGCGCTCAAGGATTGGATTAAATTTATCTCAACCTTTTGGTTACATAGCAGAGCGTTTGTTTATAGACGAGGCTGATATTGCAAATTCTCCAGTGCAAACTTTTGGAGACTATATGGCAGGAGATATCAAATACAAAGATATAAATAACGATGGTCTTATAGATATCAATGATGAAGTTCCGATTGGCTTCCCAACAACTCCTGAAATAATTTACGGATTTGGAATTTCTAGTAAATACAAAAGCTTTGATTTATCCTTCTTTTTTCAAGGGTCTCTAAACTCTTCATTTTTTATAGATGCGTTTAATACGTCTCCTTTTATCGATACAAGTGGAAGCGCTATTGGAAATAATGCCCTCCTGAATGCCTGGGCAAACGACCATTGGTCTGAAAACGACAGAAACCTTTATGCCGCATGGCCTCGACTTTCCGATCAATTAATAGACAATAATAATCGCAACAGTACCTGGTGGCTTCGGGACGGCTCCTTCTTGAGGCTTAAATCTATTGAGTTTGGCTATTCAGTCCCTAATAAGCTAGCTTCAAAAGTTAACTTATCATCTGCAAGGATTTATATTACAGGCACAAACTTACTAACCTTTAGTAAGTTTAAATTATGGGATGTAGAAATGGGCGGTAACGGACTAGGGTATCCAATACAGCAAAGTGCTAATATTGGTATTAATTTAAATTTTTAAAAACGTAACTTGAAAAAAACATTTATACTTTTCATTTTAATTTTCACCTCATGTGAAAATGATTATCTTGATGTTGTACCAGACAATATTGCGACTATAGATTTAGCTTTTAATACACGATCCACGGCATTAAATTTTCTTTCAACCTGCTACACTTATATTCCTGAACATGCGCATGTTGAACAGAATTTCTCAATGCTAGCAGGGGATGAAGTTTGGTATTACGCTGAAAATGATTTCTACATGAACAACGAAACTAGTTTTCGAGTGGCAAAAGGAATGCAAAATTCCTCCAGTCCTTACTTGAATTATTGGGAAGGTGGAAGAGGCGCACCGCACAGTCTTTTTGTTGCCTTAAGAGATTGTAATATATTTTTAGAAAATTTAGTTGCGGTCCCAGGGCTTGAAGAGGAAGAAAGGCTTCGCTGGCTTGATGAAGTTAAAGTTCTCAAAGCATTTTATCATTTTTGGCTCATGCAGATGTATGGTCCTATTCCAATTGTAAGAACAAATATTCCTGTCGGTGCAACCGCTTCAGAAACGAATGTATACAGAGCCTCTATTGACGATATTATTGGCTATCTAACAGAGCTGCTTGATGAAGTTATAGAAGCAGAGAATTTACCAGGCTTAATTAATTATGTCTACACAGAAAAGGGGCGAATAACCATGCCAATAGCAAAAGCGCTAAAGGCTAAGATTTTAATGCTTAGCGCCAGTCCTATTTTTAATGGAAATTCAGACTTTAGTAGTCTCGTTGATAACCAAGGAAATAGTTTAGTCAACCGAACCTATGACCCACAAAAGTGGGTATTGGCAAAAGAAGCGGTGTTAGAGGCTATTGAAAGCGCCGAAGCTAATGGGCATTTCTTACATCAATTTAATCAGCAGCTTCCTATAAATGGAGGTGTTAATGACCAAATAACACAAGAATTAAGTCTCAGAACAGCGATTACTGAACCGTTTAATTCTGAAATAATATGGGCTTTTTCAGCTGACTGGACAGGAGAGCTTCAACAATGGTGCCAGCCTAGGTGGTCTGCAGACCACTCCGCATTATTTGGCTATACCAAAAAGTCTCATGCCCCTACATTAAATATGGTTGAAACTTTCTATACTCGAAATGGCGTGCCAATTGATGAAGACATTTCTTGGGAATATGGAAATAGATTTGATGTGGTCCAAACACCCATTTTTGATACTAATAATGAAAATTATCATGAGTTTTATATAGAAAATGATTACGCGACAGCAAAACTTCATACCTATCGAGAACCTCGATTTTATTCTACTTTAGGATTTGATGGTGGTAAATGGTTCTCATTAGAGACTGAAAACATAAATAATATTCCACATTTAAATGCTAAAGCTGGAGCTCCCTCTGGAAAACAAGGATTTGAAATTTATTCAATTACAGGGTATTTCGCGAAAAAACTAGTGCACTATGAAAATATAATCTCACTAGAAGGCTCCACCATACAAGGATATTCGTTTCCTATTATAAGACTTTCAGATTTATATTTAATGTATGCCGAAGCTTCCAATGAAACCAAGGCAGTTCCAGATGCTGATGTTTATGAATACATTCAAAGAGTTAGAAACAGAGCTGGGTTGGATCAAGGCGGAGACCTAGTAAGTAGCTGGAAAATGCATTCTTCAAACCCCAGTAAACCAGGAACAAAAGAGGGTATGAGAGCTATAATTCATCAAGAAAGAATGATTGAACTAGCGCTTGAAGGTCATCGTTATTGGGACCTAAGACGATGGAAACTTGCCGATGAATATTTTAGCAAGCCTATCAGAGGTTGGAATATATTTAAGCCAGACGTCGAAGGATTTTATCAAGTTGAAAATATATTTTATAGAAATTACCTAACGAAAGACTATTTGTGGCCTATTAGTCAAACAGAGTTGCTAAGAAACCCTAACTTAATTCAGAATCCAGGATGGTAAAAAGAAGAAACCCTATTAAACAGGAAATGGTAAAAATAAACATTCATATAGTGTATTCACTAATATGTATACTCTTAATTTTTGGGTGTACAGAAGAGGAGCGAAGTGCTTACGGATCTGACCAAACCCCACCTGATGCTGTCAAAATTAATTCTGTTGAAAACAGACCTGGCGGGGCAGTTATAAAATTTACACCACCAACAAACCAAGACTTGCTATACATAAGAGGTGCTTACAGTGACGAAAATGGCATTTCAAAACAAGTAATAGTTTCTTCGGTAATAGATACATTAAGCATCATTGGTTTTGGACAGACTGGAGACTTTAACGTGGACGTTACAGCTATAGATACAAGTGATAATGAATCAGTTGCAGTTACCACCACAATTTCTCCTTTAGAAGCTCCTATACATGCTATATTGGAATCGATTGAAGGCGCTCAAGATTTTGGGGGAATTAATATATCTTACCTAAATCCCACCAGAGCTGAGGTTTCGTTAAATATGTCTATTATAGACCTGGAAGGAAATCAGGTATTTAAAGAATCTTTTTATACAAGCCAGGCAAATAGCTCCTATAGCTTTAGAGGCTACGACCCCATTCCAACTACTTTTATTATTTACGTTGAAGATCGTTGGGGTAACCAAACCATAACAAAAACAATAGAAATCACTCCATTGGAGGATGTATTTTTAGATAAAGGCTTTTTTTCTGTTCAACCAATGCCAGGAGATGAAAGCTTCAGTGAGTATGGATTTTCTGCAAATCAAATGTGGGATGGATCATGGAGTAGTCAATGGAATTGTGGACACACTAGTTTTTTAGCGCTTCCACACCAGCTTACCATTAGTTTAGGGCAATTAGTTAAACTGAATAGGTTTAAACTATACCAACGAGGTGGTACCGAATTATATAAGCATGGGAACCCAAAAAGATTTCAAATTTTTGGCCGTGAGAATCTAGATAATTTACCAATTTACAGTCCTTCAAATCCTGGGGATGGCTGGATACTTCTGGGTGAATTTGAATCTTTTAAACCATCTGGATTACCCCCAGGTTCTAATACAGAAGAAGATTATTTATTTCAAGATAATGGAGAGGATTTTGTTTTTGATAGTAGCGTACAACAATACAATATCAAGTACATACGATTTGTAAATTTAGAAACTTGGAATAATCAAATGGTGTCAGTAATTGGAGAGCTCTCATTTTGGGGAAGTATCGTTGACTAAAAGATATATTTAAATCATGAAAATATTTAAAATCAAACCTTATTTATTGCTTTTTTTATCAGTATTATCGCTGATGTTTTTGCGTTGCGGAAATATAGAGTCCGTTCATGAGCAATACTTAAATGGCGAAATAATCTATGCAGGACGATTAGATACTTTGACCATTAGCCCCGGATATTACAGAGCTCAGCTAGAGGGTTATACCCAGTTCCTCGGTAATTCAAATCAAATAATTATTGAATTTAATGGCACAACACAAACATTTGATATTAATAACGATAATGAGATTTACTCGGTCATATTACCTGATTTAGAGGAAGAAAGTTATGAATTTAAAGTTACCACTCAAGATATTTATGGAAATTTATCAATTCCACAAGTAGTGGCTGGTTTTGTTATAGGGGATGAGTTTATTTCGGATCAAGACCCGAGAGAAATTATTGGATATGATTTTAATCCCGATGGCAATTATGTAAACTTTAGTGCAAATGCCGAATCTGAATATGTAATTTTCACCATTATAGACTACGAGAACGAAGCGAATGAAATCGTTAGAGATACTGCATTTTTTGAAGATAATAGGCTTAAACTAAGAGATTTTAAACCATTGGGAAGTATCTCTGCAAAATCGTATATTCAATCAGGATTTAATGGAATTGATACTATTCCACTACCGACTATGGACAAAACCTTGCCAGATGTACCCTACAGTGAGCTTGATAAAAGCTATTTTCAAATCGTACAGATGTCTAGTGATAACCCAGGAAACTTCAACAATGCAAACCCAGAATTATATCTATTTGATGGGGATGGTTCATGGTCCGGAGATGACACTTTCTCCTATTTTTCAAATCCAGGAGACATGCCACACCACTTCACTATAGATTTAGGTGTTATGACAACATTAAGAAAGGTAAAACTAGAGATGCCTACTCCAAGTTTATCAGCTCAAAACAATGCAACTGAACTACAAATATGGGGTCGTGACAATCTTGAATTTGCAGAAACGAGTTCCAATACTAATGCCGCATTTTATAATGCAGGATGGAGACTTTTATACGAAGGGGCTGTTGATGGTGAAACGAAGGCTAATAATAGTTTTCTAATCAGTCCGACAAACCAAGTGCGATATATCAGATACCGTGTCTTGTCCACGGTTGGAAATACCAATTCGCAGTTAACAGAAATGACTTTATATGGACAAGATACTGAGCCTTTAGTTCATGATAAATCTTTGTTTTCCATGTCATTAATGCCAAGTGATAACCCAGGTACATCATATGGCGGAAACCCTTCTAATTATTTGTGGGACAATAACTCTTTGTGGTCTGGAAATGATGCCTTTGGGTACCACTCTGGAGAAAATGCAGTTCCAGGACATTTTACACTAGACTTGGGCGTTACAACTCAATTATCAAAATGTAAAATACACTTTAGAGATCCCAACAACTTTTCCGGAAATAACCCTACTCAGATTGAGATATGGGGAAGACCCACTTTAGAGGGTGGAGAAACCTTACCAGTATTTCAATCCATTGGGAATTCAGTGCTTTCAGACCCTGTTACAACAGAAAGTTTTGAAAATGCAGGCTGGCAAATGATAGCCGACCAAAGCATTAACGGAGGGGATCTTCAAACTATTGAATTTGATTTTCCTCCCGGACCATTCTCAAAATACATCCGATTGCGTTATACCTCAACCGTTGGAAATCAAGCATTTCAATTAATAGAGGTTGAGTTGTCAGGATATGGTGCAATTAAAGATTAAATGACTGATCATTCAAAAAAATTCAATAAAAAGTCACTATAAATAGAGAGAAATCAACCTTAATCAATCAAAATAATCATTTAAAATTGAACACATGTATTATCTTAATTTAAAAAACATATTTGCTGTAATTGCTCTCATAATAATAAGTTTTGGTTATGAGAGTATCCAACCGAATGACTATATAAAATATGTTGACCCCTTCATAGGGTCTGGAGGTCACGGGCATGTTTTTGTAGGCGCTAATGTACCCTTTGGAGGTGTTCAAGTAGGACCAACAAACTTTAATAAAGGATGGGACTGGTCATCATCCTACCACTACTCAGACAGTATTGTTAAAGGGTTTTGCCATTTAAATGTAAGTGGTACCGGAATGTCAGACTTAGGTGAACTAACAGTCATGCCGGCGACAGGAGAATTGAAAATTAATGCAGGAACTCAGGACAGACATCTGAAGGGGTATGCTTCCTTATATTCAAAAGAAAAAGAAAGTGCTAGCCCCGGGTACTACCAAGTAATGTTAGATCGATATAATATTAAAGTTGAATTGACAGCCACTGAACGTTCTGGATTGCATAAATATACCTTCCCTGAATCTTCAGAATCAAGGATTATAATAGATTTAGGTGAAGGAAGTGCTGACCGACCAACCGATACCTATTTGAGACAAATTAATGATACATTATTTGAAGGGTATCGATTTTCATCAGGTTGGGCGTCAGACCAGAGAGAGTTTTTCTCTTTAGTGGTTTCTAAACCTGTCAAAGATTTTATTATTTATAATAATGGTAGAAGAGTCAAAGCCTCAGAAAAAAAGGGAGTATTTGTAAAAGGCTTTTTAGAGTTTTCTACTAAAAAAAATGAGGTTATTTATTTGAAAATGGGTATTTCACCTGTAAGTTCAAACAATGGATTAGATAATTTAATGACAGAGATTCCAGCGTGGGATTTCAATAAAGTATTGAAAGATGCAGAGGACAAATGGAATAAAGAACTTTCAAAAATTCATATCAAAACAAAAGACATATCAAAAAAGAGAGTTTTTTATACCGCAATGTATCACAGTATGATTGCCCCAAATATATTCCAAGATCTTAATGGGGAATATAGGGGGACAGATAAAAAGGTATACAAAGACACCACGTTTACCAACTATACTTTATTTTCTCTTTGGGATACCTACAGGGCTGCGCATCCACTATATACGATAACGCATCCTGAAAGAGTGAGTGATATGGTCAATTCAATGGTTAAAATATTTGAGCAGCAAGGTAAATTACCTGTATGGCACTTAAGAGGGAACGAAACAAATACGATGCCGGGTTACAGTGCCATTCCTGTTGTTGTTGATGCCTGTCTAAAAGGATTTGAAGGAATCGACTTAGAAAAAATATATGCAGCAGTGAAAGAAAGTGCCACTGGAGACTATGAGCCTGGCGTAAAAGACTTGATGAAATATGGATATATTCCTTCAGATTACATGGCAGAATCAATCGCTAGTACGATGGAATATGCCATTGCAGATTGGGGAATTGCGCAGCTTGCAGCAAAATTAAATAAGCCAAAAGACTACGAGTATTTTTTAAACCGCTCGAAGTCTTACAAAAATTATTTCGATACTGAAACTAAATTCATGAGAGGGAAAATGGCTGATGGTAGCTGGCGGACCCCTTTTGACCCTAAGTCTGCTCAACACAGAGTCAATGATTATTGTGAAGGAAATGCTTGGCAGTATTTGTGGCTAACGCCACAAGACCCAGAAGGTCTTATTGAATTACTAGGAGGCGATAAGGGTTTCACCACTAAGCTAGATCAATTATTTAGTATTTCTTCCGATTTAGAAGAAGGATCATCAATGGATATTACCGGACTTATTGGGCAATATGCACACGGCAACGAGCCTAGCCACCATACTACATATATGTATGCCTATGCAGGCGAGCAATACAAAATACCTAAAAATGTTAGGTATATCACTACTAATTTGTACTCAGATAAACCAGATGGCTTAAGCGGTAATGAAGATTGTGGACAAATGTCTTCTTGGTATATATTTTCTTCTATGGGCTTCTATCCGGTTAATCCTTCAAATGGTGCTTATGTTTTTGGAAGTCCTTTGTTTGATCAAGTTGACCTCAATTTAGGAAATGGTAAAAGCTTGAAAATTATAGCAGAGAATAACTCTGACACTAATATTTATATTCAGGAGGTTACACTTAATGGTGCTGAACATAAATACTCTTATATAACGCATAAAGACTTAGTCAACGGAGGAGTATTAAGGTTTGTAATGGGTTCGACTCCTAACTTAGATTTTGGTAAAGACCTCAAATACAGACCTAAATCTATTGTTTATTAGAATTGATTTTTTTTAGAAATAAATAAAAACTAACATTATATCATCCAAAAATACTAAGTAAATTTCTTATAAATTTTATCCATTTATAACTTTTTTACTGAAACAATTTTTAGTCCTATTTGTAGATAAATTAATCAAATTAAAAATAATTTAATCTCTCATTAACCGAAGATTAATTCCTTATTTAATTTGTTGATACTATATTGTATGAATTACAAAATAAATATTACAAAACTCAATTTATATTTATGATCATAAATACAGATTTTATTGATCTATTTTTTAGGTTCATTCTTAAAATAATTCAGAACATAAATTATAAACCTTATTTTCATACTTGTTTGTTGCTAATTTCAGTTAATTTTTCTGTTAGTGCTCAGCAATTATCTAAAGTTGTTGACACACAAATTGGTTCTCAAGGTAATGGATTGGGCTGTGGTTATAATTATGTTGGAGCGACTTACCCCTTCGGTATGGTTCAGTTTACCCCCAGCTTTTTTTCACCTCAAAAAGGTTTTGTAGTTAACCAGTTAAGTGGAGCCGGTTGTCCTCATATGGGAAATTTTCCTATACGACCAATTGCGGGTCTCCTGAAAAGCTCCCCTGGCAACATGGATCGTTTTCAAAAATATGAATTGATAAATGAAGCCCATGCAGGTTTTTTATCTCTTCAAATGCCAGACCATACCATTGCTAGCTTGACAGCTAACAAACGTTTAGGAGTAGCAAATTTTAAGTTTGATGAAACAACAAAAGCAGGTACGGTTATTATTGGATCTGGGGTTAGTTCTACGAATATAAACAATGCAATGGTTACAATTACTTCGGATTCAAGTTGTGAAGGATTTGCCGAAGGCGGAGATTTTTGTGGTTCTTCAACAAACTATAAACTGTATTTTGTTGCCGAATTTGACAGAGCAGCAACTTCTATTGGTACATGGGAGAAAAATGCATTATCAGAAGGGGTGAATGAAGCTTCTGGAAAAAAATCTGGAGCTTATTTTTCATTTGATACGACCACAAATAGTGAGGTCAATTATCGGATAGCAATCTCGTATGTTTCAATAGAAAACGCCAAAGAAAACTTAAAGGCTAGCAGTATTGATGGTGGTTTTAGTGCTTACCAAAAAAACGCTGAGGCCGCATGGGATTCTAGCTTATCAAAAATTATAATCGAATCTCCAAATACCGATCGTAAAACACAATTTTACACCCATTTATATCACTCTTTGATTCATCCAAACATTGTGAGCGATGTAAATGGAGAATATATGGGAGCTGATTTTAAGGTGTATAAAACCAAACTAGATGCTCAATACAGTTCCTTTAGTGTTTGGGATACCTACCGAACGCAAGCTCAATTAGTCGCTATGTTATACCCAGGTAAGAGCAGTGATATGATGCAGTCTTTAGTCGATTTTGCAGACCAAAGCGGGGGTTATGGGCGTTGGATTCTAGCAAATATTGAAACAGGAATCATGCAAGGTGACCCAACACCAATTCTTATTTCAAATTCGTATGCTTTTGGAGCCACAAATTTTGATTTAAAAAATGCCTATAACTACATGAAACGGGGCGCTACTATTCCACTTTTGCGTTCTCAAGATCAGGAAATACGACCTTATTTGACAGAATATTTAAGAGATGGTCATACGTTTGCATCAATGATGTTGGAATACACTTCGTCAGACTTTGCTATAGGTCAATTCGCACTTCAAGCTTTAAATCTCAAAGAGGATGCCTCTTATTTCATAGATAGATCTCAAAATTGGAAAAATATCTATAACCCAAGAAATAAATGGTTGAATTCTAAATACCCTAATGGAAAGTGGAAAAATGTTGAGCATGACTGGAGAGAAGCAACGTACAAGAATTATTTTTGGATGGTTCCCTATAATCTAAAAGAATTAATTGACACTCTTGGAGGCTCTAAGGTTGCAGTAAAACGCCTGGATACTTTTTTTGAGCGTTTAGACGCTTCATACGATGATGCTTGGTTTGCTGCAGGAAATGAGCCCGACTTCCAAGCGCCATGGATCTATAATTGGACCGATGCTTCTTACAAGACATCTGAAGTTGTTCACCGAGTTTTTAATGAAATGTATACAAGCGAACCAACAGGATTACCTGGCAACGATGACCTAGGAACCATGGGTGCATGGTATGTATTTGCTTCAATAGGAATTTATCCAATGATTCCAGGAGTAGCAGGGTTTTCTGTTAATACGCCTCAATTTGAAAAAGCAATGGTAAATTTACCTCAAGGACTATTAACTATCAACGGAGGTTCTACCGAAGCTCCTTACATCAATTCCTTAAAAATTAATGGAAAGAAATATAAGTCTACTTGGATCGATTGGGATTTAATTAAAAATGGGGGCACCATAGATTTCGAAGCTTCTAAGACACTAAATAAAACATGGGGAGAAAATACAGCGCCACCTAGCTTTAATTAAGTTGAATAGCGAATATTAGACGCCTCCAAATAAATAAAATATAGTAAATGAAAATAGTTAAAATTCTGTTCTGTTTTTTTGTGATTATATCCACAGATGTTTATAATCAAAACCAGTCCGGTAGCCCAGTAGATTTCGTAAATCCTTTAGTGGGTTCTGACTCTGCTTTTGAATTGTCTAATGGAAACACCTATCCTGCAATTGCAACCCCTTGGGGCATGAATTTTTGGACCCCCCAAACAGGCGAAATGGGCAATGGATGGGGGTACACTTATGACGCTAATAAAATTAGAGGTTTTAAGCAAACACATCAACCTAGTCCATGGATTAATGATTATGCCGCCTTTTCATTGTTTCCTGAAACGGGAAAACTCCAAATAAATGAGGACGAACGTGCTTCGTGGTTTTCTCACAAAGCAGAAATTAGCAAGCCACACTACTACAAGGTTTATTTAGCAGACTATGATGTCACAACCGAAATAGTTCCAACTGAACGTGGTGCACAGTTTCAATTTACATTTCCTAAAACAGACAACGCCCATGTATTAGTAGATGGTTTCTTTAAGGGTTCAATGGTGAAAGTATTTCCTAAAGAACGAAAAATAGTAGGGTATTGTCGCAATAATGCTGGTGGGGTTCCCGAAAACTTTCACAATTATTTTGTAATTTATTTTGATAAAGATTTTGAAGTCTCACAAACTTGGAAAACTAATAAAAAATCTAAAGCAGATAACAGTAGTTTAAGTAAGTCATTAAGTGCAGAAGGCTTTCATGTCGGAGCGGCCTTAAGTTTTAAAACAGAAAACAACGAAAAAATAACGGCAAAAGTAGCATCCTCTTTCATCAGTTTAGAACAAGCAGAATTGAACTTAAAAAGAGAAATTGGCACAAATACTTTTGATCAAACAAAGACCAAAGCAGCAGCTCTGTGGAATACAGAATTGAGTAGAATAGAAATTGAGGGGGGCACTGTAGAACAATACAGAACCTTTTACACGGCTCTTTATAGAGTCTTGCTTTTTCCAAGAAAGTTTTATGAGCTCAACGCCGCTAATGAAATCGTTCATTATAGCCCCTATAATGGTGAAGTACTTCCAGGCTATATGTTTACAGATAATGGATTCTGGGATACCTTTAGAGCAGTCTTTCCGTTTTTTACCATCATGTACCCTGAGTATCTAAGCCATGTTATGCAAGGCTTGGTGAACACGTATAATGAAAGTGGTTGGTTGCCAGAATGGGCAAGCCCAGGACACAGAGATTGTATGATTGGATCCAATTCTGCAGTGAACATTGCAGATGCCTATTTGAGAGGAATTAGAGGCTACGACGTTGAAACGCTGTATCAAGCAATAATTAAAAATTCTAATAAAAAAGGCCCTTTGAGTTCCGTTGGTCGTTTTGGCGCGAAACATTACAATAAATTAGGGTATGTTCCTTATGATGTTGGGATTAACGAAAGTGCGGCACGAACTTTAGAATATGCTTTTGCCGATTGGTCAATTGCTGAACTTGCAGAAGCTTTAGGAAAACCACAGGAAGAAATTGACCTTTTCAGATCGCGTAGTCAAAACTATAAGAATGTATTTGACTCCGAAATTGGATTTATGCGAGGTAAAAATAAAGATGGGTCTTGGGCAAAAACTTTTACACCAGATAAATGGGGCGATGCCTTTACAGAAGGCTCTTCATGGCACTGGACTTGGAGTGTCTTTCATGACCCTATAGGGTTAGCAGAATCCTTTGGTGGTGTTACTAAAATGGAAAAGCGTTTGGATGAAGTTTTTACTGCTGCTCCAACTTTTAATGATTCATATTATGGTCAGCAGATTCACGAAATTACAGAAATGTTAGTAGGTGATATGGGGCAATATGCACATGGTAATCAGCCCGTACAGCACGCTATTTATTTATACAATTGGTTAGGAAAACCTTGGAAAACTCAAAAACGAATACGTGAAGTCATGGATAAACTCTATACTTCTGCACCCGATGGTTTGTGTGGTGATGAGGATAATGGACAAACCTCTGCATGGTATGTGTTTTCTGCGATGGGATTCTATCCTGTTGCACCGGGAACTGGGCAGTATGCTATTGGAAGTCCTTTGTTTAAAAACGTGAAACTTCATCTTCAAAATGGAAATATTTTTGAAATGAAAGTCCCAAATAATTCTAAAGAGAACGTCTATATTCATAAGATCAGTAAGAATAAATCAACCCATACTAAAAATTATATTACTTTTAAAGACCTTATGGATGGTGCTTCTTTTTCATTGGAAATGAGTAATCAACCCAATACAAAATTAAGAACAAGAAAAGAGTCAAGACCATATTCTATGAGTCAAGAAAATAAATAATTTTTTCAGACAATAAAGATTGCGATATAAAATAGTATTAACAAATCAATAGAAATAAATATTATGGCAGAAGATGCGAAAAAAATACCAATTGTTTCAAAACAAGTAATAGTGCCATTTATTTTAGTAACCTTATTATTTGCTTTATGGGGATTTGCGAATGCTGTTACAGATCCTATGGTAAATGCGTTTAAAAAAGTGTTAGAACTATCAAATGTGCAGGCGTCTTGGGTGCAAATGGCTTTTTATGGCGGCTATTTTTGTATGGCATTGCCAGCAGCTTTGTTTATGCGTAAATATTCATATAAGGTTGGTGTTTTAATTGGATTAGGTCTGTATGCAAGTGGCGCATTATTATTTTATCCAGCGGCAGTTACAGAACAGTTTTGGTTTTTCTGTTTAGGACTTTATGTGCTAACTTTTGGTCTAGCGTTTTTAGAAACAGCTGCAAATCCATATATATTGGCAATGGGTTCTAAAAAAACGGCTACACAGCGTTTAAATTTAGCACAGTCAGTAAATCCAGTCGGATTAATAGCGGGTTTATTAGTCGCTAAGTATTTTATATATGATAAATTACAATCAGACGATATTACAGATTTTGGAGCTTTAGATGAAGCAAAACGCGCTTTAATAAGAGTGGCAGATTTAGCAGTTATTCGAGATCCTTATGTGATATTAGGCTTAGTTATTTTAGCTGTTTTTGTTTTATTTATAATTAGCAAAATGCCACAAACTAAAGCCGAAGGACAGATGCCAAGTCTTGGAAATACTTTTGGTGAATTGGCAAAAAACAAGAAATACATTTACGGTGTTATCTCTCAAGTTTTGTATGTAGGTGCACAAATTATGACATGGACCTATATCTATCAATATGTTGAAGCGATTGATTTAGCGAGAATAACTACAGTAGAATACGAAAAAGTTGATGTATTTTTTTATCAATTATTAGCATTTATATTCTTTACAGTTGGACGATTTATTGGAACAGCTCTGTTGCGTTATATGAAACCAGGTAAATTATTAATGGTTTCTGCAATCTTAGCGTCTATTTTTGTTGGAGGAACCATCTTTATAGAAGGTATGACCGGGTTATATTGTTTAGTAGGCATCTCTTTTTGTATGTCTCTAATGTTCCCAACAATTTATGGGATTGCCTTGGATGATTTAACTGAAGAGCAGTCAAAAGTGGGATCAGCAGGATTGGTTATGGCTATTGTTGGTGGTGCTTTATTGCCTATGTTGCAAGGTGTTATTATTGATGCTGGTGGTAATGGTGTTTCAGACATTACGATTATGGGAGTTTCTGAAGTTAACTTCTCTTTTATATTGCCTTTTTGCTGTTTTTTAATAATAGCAAGTTATGGTTATATGGCTTATAAAAAATTTAACAACTAACGTCTTAAATAAGCCTGAAACTATTTCAATGTTCACTTCGTGAAACCCTATAGTGTTTATAAACTTGATGTTTTTAATGAATAGAATGTAAATCTTACTTAATAATAAACCATGCTAAAAAAATATATTTTAGGCACTATTATAGCTGTGTTTTGTTTTTCGCTTTTTTCATTTCAATTAAAAACAAAAAATAAATCACTTCAGTTAAATGCACTTTTTACAGATCACATGGTGCTTCAACAAAAAAGAAATGTTACTTTTTGGGGGGTAAATGCACCAAATGAAAAAGTAACTATTGCTACAGGTTGGGGAAAATCAGAAACTACAATTACAGATTCAGATGGTAATTGGGAACTACATGTACCAACACCAAAAGCAGGAGGGCCTTATTCTATTCATGTGCAAGATGTTCATTCTAATATTTTAATAAAGGATGTTTTGATTGGAGAAGTTTGGCTAGCCTCTGGACAGTCGAATATGGAAATGCCACTTAGAGGCTGGCCTCCAAATGATGTTATTGATAATTCTGAAGAGGAAATTGCCAAGTCGGGTTACCCAGAAATTAGAATGTTTACTGTAGAGCGCCAGTTGTCATTAGACCCTAAAGTTACTTTTAATGGGAAATGGAAAGTTTCTACTCCAGAAACATCAAGAGATTTTAGTGCATCAGCCTATTTTTTTGCTCGTCGATTAAATAAAACTTTAAATGTTCCTATTGGAATTATTCATTCGAGTTGGGGTGGTACACCTGTTGAGGCTTGGACTAGTAAACAGCAAGTAAAAAAAATAGGAGATTTTGATCGTATTTTAAAGACCATTAGTGCTGTCGATCGCCAAAAAGAGGCTTCTGATTGGTTTTCAAAATGGAAATCAATAGCGATCCCTATAGGAGATAAACAATGGGACCAATTAGTTGTTTATGACTCAGAATTTAAACAAGTAGATTATGATGATAGCCATTGGAACCAGGTGTATTTACCCGGTCAATTTGATGCGATTACTAAATCAGATTTTGATGGGGTTATGTGGTTTCGTAAAACAGTTCATGTTCGAGATTTAGAGTCAGACTACACATTAGAAATTGAAGCTATTGACGATATGGATGTTATCTATGTAAACGGAAAGAAGGTTGGTAGTTTTGCTGGGGCTAATTATTCAAATTCCAAAAGAGCTTATAAAGTTCCAAAGACACTTTTAAATAAAGGCGCTAATACCATAGCCATTCGTGCGATTGATGTTGGAGGTCCAGGGACATTCAAAGGTCCTATGCTATTAATTAACGACTCTGGATCAAAAATTTCATTAAGTGGTTATTGGAGCTACAGAACGGCTGCTGAAATTTATAAAGGAAAGCTTTATTTGTATGGGACTGAGCACCTAAATTTAAAGGATAAAGCCACCATTATTAAAGTGAATCCAAAACTTCCAACAGTGCTATTTAATGGCATGATTCACCCACTAATACCCTACACAATCAAAGGCGCTATTTGGTATCAAGGAGAAGAGAACGTGGGTCGTTCAGAGCAGTATAAGCGACTGTTCTCTGCGATGATTAGTGATTGGCGCGAAAGGTGGAATTATAATTTTCCATTTTATTTTGTTCAAATCGCACCTTTTCAATACCATGGAGAAAGCAATACAGCTTTGGACCAATCCCAAAAATTAAGAGAGGCTCAGCGAAGAACCTTGAATATAAAAAATACGGGAATGGTTGTGACCATGGATATAGCTAATGTTAATAATATCCACCCTTCTAACAAACAAGCAGTTGGAAAAAGACTGGCAGGGTTAGCCTTGGCAAATGTGTATGGAAAGCAAATTGTAGCTTCAGGCCCCTTATTTAAAAGTATAAAAAGACGTGGAGAGATACTGGTTGTTAATTTTGATGAGATTGGTAGTGGTTTGATTTCAAAAGGAGATCTAAGGGGCTTTGAAATAGCTGGGCCTGATAAGATCTATAAGATTGCAGAGGCGAATATTATAAATAACACGATTGAACTTTCTGCTTCGACAGTTTCTAATCCAAAATATGCAAGATATGGTTGGAGCGACCAAGCAGTTCCTTGCCTTTTTAATAGTGAAGGACTTCCAGCATCTTCATTTACATCTGAATAAAAGTATGATTTTATTAAAGCCCTTTTATAAATGTTTTTCAGTAGCAGTAAGTATTCTTTTGATGAGTTTTTATTCTACTAGAATTCATTCACAACAACAACTTATTAGTTCCTTGCCTGCTGACCAAACTAGATTAGAAATTAGAGCGTCTAAAATAGATAGTATTCTTTTTTTACTGACTCTAAAAGAAAAAATTTCGATGTGTCATGCTCAGTCTCAGTTTAGTTCACCAGGAATCCCTCGATTAGGAATTCCTGAACTATGGATGTCAGATGGACCTCATGGAATTAGAGCAGAAATTAATTGGTCTGATTGGGATTATTCCGATTGGACAAATGATTACATTACTGCTTTCCCTGCGTTAACCTGTCTTTCTGCAACCTTTAATCCCTCCCTGTCAAATCAATATGGTGTTAGTATTGGAGAGGAAGCGCGCTACAGAAAAAAAGATGTTTTGTTAGGACCGGGCGTTAATATATATCGGACGCCACTAAACGGACGAAATTTTGAATACATGGGTGAAGATCCTTATTTAGCGTCTAGAATGGTGGTGCCTTACATCAAAGGGGTACAAATGAATGGAGTTGCAGCTTGCGTTAAACACTTTGCGTTAAATAATCAGGAGTTATGGAGGAATCATATGAATGTTCAGGTTAGTGATCGGGCGTTGTATGAGATTTATTTACCTGCTTTTGAGGCTGCTGTAAAACAAGGAAAGACTTGGTCTATAATGGGGGCTTACAATCAATTTAGGGGGCAGCATTGTAGCCATCACGAACTTCTTTTAAATAAAATTCTTAAGACAGACTGGAGTTTTGATGGGGTTGTGATTTCTGACTGGGGTGGCACACACAGTACTAAAGAAGCAGCTCTCAACGGACTTGACATAGAAATGGGGTCTCCAATAAATACGAAAACGTCGCCTAGAAAGGCTTTTGATGCTAATTTCCTTGGCACAAACTTTTTGGAATTAGTAAAAAGTGGGGAGATTGACGAGCGTATTTTGAATGATAAAGTGCGAAGAATTCTCCGTTTGATGATGCGTACTACATTGGATTCAAGTCGGCCGTTAGGTAAAATAAATAATATTGAACACAGTCAGGTGGCACGTCAAGTAGCTACAGAGGGGATTGTTCTTTTGAAAAATAAAGATGATTTTTTCCCTTTAAATCCAGTCAAGAAATTAACGATTGCTGTGATTGGTGAAAATGCTGTCAAGTCGATGACTACTGGTGGCGGTTCTTCAGAGTTAAAAGCTAATTATGAAATATCTCCTCTTGAAGGGTTACAAAAACGATTTAAGAACGCCTCTATAATTTTTTCAAAAGGATATACATCAGAAGATTCAAATCAAAATCATACATCACTTATTAAAGATGCTTTAGTAACAGCCTCTTTAGCGGATGTAGTTCTCTTCATAGGAGGCCTAAATAAAAATAGAGGCCAAGATTGTGAAGCTGCAGATCGCGATGAACTGAAGCTTCCATACAATCAAGATTATTTAATTAATGAGTTGCAGAAAGTAAATCCAAACATTGGAGTTTTATTAGTAAGTGGAAACGCTGTTAGCATGCCTTGGATTTCTGACGTTAAGGCTGTACTGCAAACATGGTACTTAGGAAGTGAAGCTGGAAATGCAATTGCAGATATTATTAGTGGTGATGCGAATCCATCTGGAAAACTTCCATTTTCTTTTCCTGTTCAACTAACCGATAATTCGGCTCATTTTTTTGGTGAATTATCCTATCCTGGAGATGGTGAAACACAATATTATAAAGAAGGTATTTTAGTGGGGTATAGATGGCACGACACTAAAAATATTAAACCGTTATTTTCATTTGGACATGGATTGTCATACTCATCCTTTAAAATCAAAGACATTAAATCTGATAAGAAAATTTATACAGCCAACGATAGTATAAATATCACATACACCTTGAAAAATACAGGAAGTAAGGATGGAGCTGAAGTTGTTCAGGTATATGTTGGAATGTCAAATTCTAAAGTTCTGAGAGCCATAAAAGAGCTTAAGGGTTTTAAGAAAACTTACTTAGCAGCCGGAATCCAAACGAGCGAAATAATTACTATACATGTGTCTGATTTATCTTTTTATGATGAATCTATTTCTAATTGGAATTTAGAAAAAGGAAGCTATACGATTTACGTAGGAAATGCTTCAGATGGTATTTCAAAACAGATAAACATCAAAGTTAAATAATTGACCTTTAATAAGGTTTTTTTGAGTTTGTTAGGGCTTAGATTAATTCATCGGGTATTTGCTTAATAACATCTTTGTAGGTGCCTGGAAAGTTGTCTCCCATGATTTTATTATATCTAATAATATAATCATTAAACTGTTTTTTTGCCTTTAGCGTCAAATCCATATTATGAAGGGTGTGGATTCGATAATAAAAGGCAGTTTCATTTAACGAATCAATATTAAATAAAATTTCTGTAAGAGGGATGATAGGCGAGTAGTCTTTATTTGTATACATCCGCTTCAGTTGATTTGGAATTATTTTTAGAATTTCATATTCAAAATTTTTCTTTGTTTTATCAAAACATTCATTATTTATCGATTGTAAGAATTTCCCTGGACTAATTATACTAGTAAGTTCATTCAAAGAATTATAATCAATTAAGTCGTCTCTTAGTGACTCTAGCTTCGTTGAAAAATTAAAATAATCACAGTAAAACTCATCACCTAATTCCAAGTAAAACTTACCTCTAGAATAGATTAGTTCTAATCCCTCTATATCTTTCAAAATATTTCTTAATTGACTGATGATTACATTTTTTAAATTTTTAGCCTTTTGTGGGGTACTATCTGGCCAAAGGGTAGAATGGATTCTTTCAGATGTTAATCCCGAAACATCTTTTTGTTTGCTACTAAAAAGTAATAGTAAAAACAGCTGTCTAATCTTTGGGCTAAATAGGTATGAAATATCTTTTTTATTTCTATCAATCATTCTAAAACTACCAAACAAAAAAGTAGCGTTGGATTTTATTTCTATTGTATTTGTTTTTTGAGGTTTTAAGATATTTTGAAGTTGAGCTTTGAATTCATCTTTTTTCTTTTTTCTTTTTTTATTTAAATATTTTAAGTAGTAGAATACTCCTGACATTAATAGGAGTATTATAAGTATGAAAACAATTTTTGAACTCGATTTTTTTTCTATTTTGTATATATTAGCTTTAGAAACGGGTTGGTCATTTAATGAATAGATATTTACTTTATTTGATCCATCTTCCTCAAATTCTTGAGTAACACAAAAAAATTGATTCGTTGAATTGTTTAGGTATAAATTTGCATTGGTCCGAATCTTTTCAGAAATCATAGGAATTGAATCTCCAAATATTTTGTGACTACCATCTTTAATGGAATAGTTATATAATTGTAAAAAAGTAGAAGGTTTATATTCTGAATAGCCAATAGTGTAAAACGAGGTTGAGTCTTTGCTAAGAACCATATTCCTTGCAGAAACCATTTTGGTGTTTTCCTGTTTAACATCCCAAAGTTTCTGTATGTTATTTGTTTTTAGATTAATTTTGTAACAATCGTAATAATACGTTTTACCGATACTTTGTTCTCCTGTCTCATTTCCTTGTCCTCCAAATAATAATAAGTTATGATTCCCAATTTGAGTCATTCCAGCAAAAAATCTAGGAGAAATAATGTCACCGGTAAATGTAACGGGATCCCAGTTGTCATTTTTAATATCGTAAGAGTTAAAAGCATTCGTGAACCTTTGATTCCCATAGCCACCAAATATTAGGTACTTTTTTGACCTAGGATCAAAGAACCCATTGTGATGATGTCTTTGTTGAGATAGTTTCAGAGAACTGTTTTTAGTCCAATACTCTGGAGTTTTTAAATCAATCGATGCAATTGTCGATTTTCCATTTAAAACATCAGACAGTTCATAAACATATAATTTGTTTTCATTTGGATCTAAGAAACTAGTTCCAAGTCGCATAGGAACAGTTAAAGTGTTTTTAAAACTATGAAAAGTATTTTTTTTACTTGTATGGTTGAAAAAGTTTAATGTATCTGAATTTTGATAAATAAACCGATTGTTGTTTTCGTCAAAAGTTACAGAAGTAACTTTGTTAAATGATTTGCTACTTATTAACTTCCAGTGATAAGACTCTATGATTAACCAATTCGGATGATCAACTGTTCCAAAAAGATGTCCTTTAGAATCGTAAACAGCATTCCCTTCGCTTTCGTTAAAATTAAAAATAGTTTTATTGTTTTTATTTGTAATGACAAGATCTTTAATAGCCATTGAAGGAACATCTATGATACTCCCATGTTTTCCGAAGAAAATTTCAGGAACAATTGTATTGTTAAATTCATTTTCTAATGATGAAAATATCTTATCATTAACACTAAGAGTAATTTCTTTTGATGAAGAATTGAAATTTAAATTTATTTTCATCCATTTTCTGGATCCGAGAAATTCTTTTTCTAATGGAACTGATATTAGTTTTTTAACCCCGTCTAGATTCAGTTTAAGTTCTCCACTACTTTCTGTGTTATCGATGTATACTAATGAATATGAAATTGGATTATTTTTATCTTTTATATTCAAGATATATCCAAATATTTTAGAATCAATAATAGATAAGTTAAATTCAATATTAAAATTTCCTGTAAATTTTTGTTGATCGTGTGCAAATAGATTGTAAGAAGTCCTTTCTATAATAGAGCTTTCACTAGAGTTAAAGCGTATTCCTTGTGAATTTCCTCTAAAAGGAATTAAAATTAAACTAACATATAATAATGGAACAAGAAATTTTATCATATTTTTATTATGATTGCAAATTTAAGTTCATGAAATTAATGAAATATTTTTAAATTAATGAAATATTTTTTAAAATAATAAATAATCATATTAATTAAGCAGAACTTAATTTCTAATTAATCATAAAATTAACTTAAATAGTATAAATTTAAAAAAAAAGTAAAAATGAAATTTAACGTATTATTTTTATTTGTTTCTCTATCATTACTTAGTATTTACAGCAATGCTCAAGAACCCACTATTGAAAAGTACACCAACTTGTCTTTAGATTTTGAAACAAGAGCAACAGATTTAGTCGCACAAATGACTTTAGAAGAAAAAATATCACAGCTAGGAGCAGGAGCACCTGCCATTCCACGCTTAAATATACAGGAGTACCATTGGTGGAATGAATGTTTACATGGAGTTGCTCGAGCTGGAATTGCAACTGTTTTTCCACAAGCCATTGGAATGGCAGCCTCTTTCGATACTGCTACGATGAGAGAGGTAGCCCATGTTATAAGTGATGAAGCTAGAGCAAAACATCACGAAGCACAAAGAAATAAAAATTATAAAATATATACAGGGCTAACATTTTGGTCACCTAATGTAAATATCTTTAGAGACCCTCGTTGGGGAAGAGGACATGAAACTTACGGAGAAGATCCATATTTGACTGGACAAATGGGTATGCAATTTGTAAAAGGTTTGCAGGGAAATGATTCCAAATATTTGAAACTTGTATCAACAGCCAAGCATTTTGCAGTTCATAATGGACCAGAACCTAACAGACATAGCTTTAACGTACTTCCTTCAAAGCGTGATTTGTGGGAAACTTATTTACCTGCATTTGAAGATCTAATTGTAGATGCGAAAGCCTATTCTGTAATGGGTGCTTATAATCGTGTGGACGGTGAGTCTGCTAGTGCCAGTTGGATGCTTCTAAACGACATCCTCAGAAAGCAATGGGGGTTTGAAGGGTATGTTGTTTCGGATTGTGGCGCTATAAATGATATATATGAAAATCATAAAATTGTTGATACACAAGAACAAGCAGCAGCATTAGGGATCCGAAGAGGTTGTGATCTAAATTGCGGTAGTGTTTACCAAAGAGCCCTAAAAACAGCTGTATCGCAAGGATTAATTGGGGTAAAAGAAATAGATCTTTCTGTGTATCGATTAATGTTAGCAAGAATGAAACTAGGGATGTTTGATCCGATAGAACTGGTGCCATATGCTCAAATTCCTTTTGAGTTAAATAACAGAAAAGCACACGATGACTTAGCCCTAAAGATGGCTCACAAATCCATGACCTTGTTAAAAAATGAGGGCATCCTTCCGTTAAATAAAAAACTTATTAAAAAAATAGCTGTGATTGGACCTAATGCGGATAATATTAATGCTTTAAAAGGGAATTACTATGGAACTCCCTCTGATCCAGTGACTATTATCAATGGAATAAAAGCTAAATCCGGACCAGAAATTGAGTTGGTATATCATAAAGGAGTTTCTTTAGTCACTAATCAAAATAAAGATTCTTTAGTGCTTTCTAAGAGGGTTTTAAAAGATATTGAATCTGCTGATGTTGCTATATTTGTGGGTGGATTAGATGCGACTTGGGAGGGAGAGGAAAGCAATGAAATGAAATCCAAAAACGGAGTTGAAGGATTCTTTGGAGGTGACCGAACAAAAATTGAACTTCCTGAAGTTCAATTAAATGCTCTAAAGGCGATGAACAAAACGGGTACACCAGTTGTATTTGTTTTACTTGCAGGAAGTGCTGTTTCCTTTAATGGTTTGGAACAAGAACTTGAAGGTATTCTAGCTGCTTGGTATCCCGGTCAACGAGGGGGAGATGCAGTAGCAGATGTTTTGTTCGGGAATTATAATCCAGCTGGAAGGCTACCTGTGACTTTTTATTCTTCAACCAATGAATTGCCTAATTTTGAAGATTACAATATGCGTGCTGGTAATGGGTTTACTTATAGATACTACAATGGAAAGGCCATGTATCCATTTGGTTATGGCATGAGTTATACAAAGTTTAAATATTCTGATTTAGCAATCAATAAAAAAGTTTTCAACAACTCAGAGGAAGTATTTGTTACAGTTAATGTAAAAAATAGTGGCGAATTGGATGGTGAAGAAGTTGTACAATTATATGTTAAAGATGTCGAATCGACCACATGGATGCCACACAAGCAACTTAGAGGATTTAAACGTATTTCGTTGAAGAAGGGAGAAAAAAAAATGGTAGAATTTAAATTAAATGTAAGTAAAGATTTACGTTATTACGATGCTATAAAGCAAACCTACGTTGTTGAACCAGGCGATTTTGAGATTCAAATAGGAGGCTCTAGTAAAAACATCCAATTGAAAAAAATAATTTCTATAGAAAATTAAAATAAAAACACTTCTTTGTTTAAAGTATTATAAACGTTGAGGTATTTAAATTTAAAAGTGGAGTCACCAAGAATGACTGAGGTATTTCTCTAGCCTCCCGCTCGGGAAATGCAGTATGCTGTGCTTTCAGCCCAGTCGTCTTAAAATAAAAAATCTGCTCAAGCAAGCTTGGCAGATTTTTCTTTTTTAATTCTAATAAGCCCTAGGTGCTTCATTGTCTAGCCAAAGGGCTTAAAATTGAACTGTTTTGGGGAGAATTTGAAAAAATTATAAAAAACATGGATAGGCAAGTACTGGAAGATACAATAGATTCATGGCTAAAGCATTCTGAAATGAAGAAGTATGTTACTTTATTAAAAATTAAACGCAGAACTATAAAAAACTAACGTTGAGTATATGATTTCGGGCGTGAATAAGCCACTAATTAATTAAATGACTAAAAACTTAAATAAGGATCAACTCTAATAAAGAAACGATTAAAAAGCTTAAATTATATACATTGTTATATGCTGTGGCGGTAATTAAAACCGAAATTATGACAAAAAACGGAAAACTAACAAAGCCTAATAATAAGTTGAAACCTTAGTTATTTTTTTATGATTTTTAATTAAATGCTTAAACCTCAACAAAAGAAAAACGGACTTACTTATAATTTAAGCAAGTCCGTTTGAAATATACTTTAATTTAAAAAAAAGAATGTTAATAATACGATTGGAGTTAAAATGACAATCATTATTACAAATCTAATATAAATCGGTGTATCCTCTTTCCATTCAAGTGTAATACCTTTTTTAAAATATTTTCTAAAAAGCATAAATAAATAAATTTAATTTCTATTATTTAGAGATTGAAGAGTTGCAAACATAATGCCACAAGCTGCACCCGCAATTCCTACTGATAAAATACCGACAACAGCACATATTGCGGCAAAACCTATTGGAGCCCACCAAGCTCCTTTTTTACCAAGATGTTTTGATGTGTTTGAATTATAATAATTATCTTTTACAGTCGTCATAACGATAAATGAAGCTTCAATACTTGCCAATTGTTCGTAATTCCAATTTGAGTGATTTAAAACATTCTGTTTGAAAGTCTTTAAATTATCGGAAGCATACCTATTTATAGCTTCTTTTAGTAAATCATCTACGTAAGAATCATTTTTATCATTTTTATTTTTACTTGCAAAGTTGTTAGGGTTTTCTAAAAATTCTAAAGTAGCTTTTTCTAGTGCCTCAACTGTTTGTCTATCCAATATGTCATTATTAACGTTTTCATATTGATTACATGAAACAAATAATATCAATGAAGCCATAAAAAAGGCTAAATATGGTTTTCTTACTGTTTGTATAATATTCATATTTTGTTTTTTTAGGGGATTTTCTTTTTCAATTTTTAGAATATCCGAATTAATAATTAAGGGTTTCGATCTCCGCTTCTCGGTTTACTTTTTGTTTTGTTTCGGGTTCAACATTTCACATATCCGAAGATTGGGGGGTTAACCCATCTGTTACCAATCTTTTTTTATCAAACCTACAAACAAAATCAATACAAGTCAATCACTGTAAATGGGGTTTTTTCGTATCTCTAAAAATAGTGAGAAATATATCATGTATAAAAAACCTTATAAATACTTTTGATCTTACAGATAAAAACGGAATTGAAATAATAGTTTAATAGTTGAGGTTACAACCTTACAACCTCAACCAAAAAAAAACGGCTTCTTTTTGATTAAGGAAGCCGATTTCATTTTTTATATTTCTATGATTTTACTTAATTTAGATAAAGCTAATAATGAAAATAGTATAATTGAAACTATATGATATTTTCTTTTATAATTTTTGCATTCAATATCTTGTTTAGAAATACTTATTTTAATAGTTGCATAAAGATTGTATAGTACAACAGTTAAAAATAATACGAATATAATTTTATTCCACATAATATAATTTTTTAAGTTAAAAAGCCCCCATACAATCTGCAAAATCAATAACTGCAAGAGCAACACCAATAGGGCCTAATGCTTTCCCCCCAACTTTTCTCAATAATTTTAAAGCTCCTTTTTTTCCTAATTTTTTAACTCCACCTTTGATCGCATCTACTGCCGCATTAACGCCTAAAGCTTCTAACACACAACCTCCGATACCACTTTGCGCATAAGCAGATTCAACAAAAAGATTTAAAAAATTAATAGCTGTTTGAGAATTATCATTATCCCTAGTATTTAGTAGAGCAAGACCAACAATTACTAATCTTGGGTCATTTTTAGATCCGAAAATTTCTATCAAATCATTTTCTTCAACATCAAAGGCTAAAAGAAGTTCTTTTGTTCCATCTATTAAAGGATTGATCATTTTTTTAGCTTCATAATCGTTTTCTCCTTTCCTAAAACTAGGTTTTAAATTTTTCTCTTTTATATTAGTTTTTACAACGGGGATTGTTTGTTTTAATATATTTTCAAATTTTTCTAAAGCTAATTCTTTTTCTGATATTGAAAATATATTGTCATCCGTTTGACAAGCTTGATTTAAAAAAACGATACCAAAGAATAATAATTTAATTGTAAAGATTGCAAACACTCCTTTTGCAAATTTGTTTATACCTTTTTTCATAATTTGTATTTTTTAGGGGATTTTCTTTTTTAATTTTTTTAGAAACTCCAAAGGGTTGTTTTTTTTTATACGGTTTCGATGTCCGCTTTTTCGGTTTACTTTTTGTTTTATTTCGGTTTCAACTTTCACATGATCCGAAGCTTGGGGGGTTAGCCCATCTGTTACCAATTTGTTTTTATCAAACCTACAAACAAAATCAATACAAGTCAATCACTGTAAATGGGGTTTTTTCGTATCTCTAAAAATAGTGAGAAATATATCATGTATAAAAAAAGGCTACCAATAGGCAACCTTTTTCCAACTGTTCAAAGTTTCAATAATATTGTTAAATATTACAATAATTTAAAGATACAAAAAAAGATTATAACTACCTATCAATCAATTAATTAATTAGTTATGATGGTTGTTTTAAAATCTTAAAACTGCACGAATTGCACGCCCTAAAAAGAGTGTTAATATTCAAAAGTTCGTGGTTATCTGTTCGCGTGTGTATGGGCACATATACTAAAACCGAACAAAACCGAACACTATAAAAAACTGGAAGAATCGGAAGCCCTAAAAAGGAAAAACAATATCAAATATTCAAAAGTTCATTCCCATCTGTTCGCGTGTATAAAACTAACTTGATTAATCAAGTTTTATCAAGTTCTAAAAAACCGGACGAATCGGACACTATAAAAAAGGAAAAATAATATCAATTATTCAAAAGTTCGGGACTATCTGTTCGCGTGTATAAAATAAGTTTATAATAGCTCAATAATATATGTGATTAACTATGAAATTTAAAAATGTTGACTAAATGTTGACTAACAAAAACCTCAACTACTTGTAAATCAAATAGTTGAGGTTTTAAATAGTGGAGACGCCGAGAATCGAACTCGGGTCCAAACAAGCAGCCAAAAAGATTTCTACATACTTAGTTCTTTCTTAATTTTCGACTAAAAGCTGATTAAGAACAATCCATTTTTAGCTTAGCTTCTTTAGTTTCAAAAACCTGTCAAAGTACCAGATTTTCTATATTTACTTTTACGATGCCCAAAAGTGAAACGCCGTAAATCAAGGCTGTTCGTGGACATAAAGCTTTCCCGCCTTGCGGGACTAGGCCAATCCTACTATAATTCGGATTATGCAGCTAAAGCGTAGTTATCTTCGCCGTTTAAAAAGTTGAAATCAGTTTTACAAGTATTATTTCATGCCTTGGTATGCTTACTAATCCACTGTCCTTGCTGTCAAAACCAGTCGTCCCCTTGCTTTGAATATTTTTCAAAACCATTTTCCAATTAAGGAGAATGCAAAAGTATGAAAATGAAACCGATTAATCATTTGCGCATCCTATCTAAATGCGCTAATTTTGATAAAAAAATAATTTTATGAGATTTGGAATTATAAAAGAACGTAAAAACCCTCCAGACAGAAGAGTGGTATTTTCTCCCCTAAAATTAAAAGAATTTAAGGATAATTTTCCCGAAGCAATACTAAAAGTGGAGCCTTCAGCTATTAGAGTTTTTTCTGATGATGCGTATCAAGAAAAAGGGATAGAAGTTACTGATAATATGACTGATTGCGATGTCTTAATTGGCGTAAAAGAAGTGCCAATTGAAGCTTTAATTCCAAATAAAAAATACTTTTTCTTTAGCCATACCATTAAAAAACAACCCTATAACCGCGCATTAATTCAGGCTGTTCTCTCCAAAAACATAGAATTATATGATCATGAAACGATTGTTAAAGATAATGGCATGCGATTAATTGGTTTTGGACGATATGCAGGGATTGTTGGTGCATACAATGGTTTTAGAGCAATAGGTTTGAAATTAAATACCTTTCATTTACCAAAAGCACTAACCTTGTCTGGACAATCAGAATTGATATCGGAATTGAAGAATATTGAGTTACCAAACATTAAAATTCTTTTAACAGGAAATGGAAAAGTTGCCTATGGTGCCAAAGAAATGTTAGATGCAATGAAGATTACGCAAGTTTCAGTAACCGAGTACCTTCACAATTCATTTAAAGAACCCGTGTATTGTTTGGCAGATGTTTTGGATTATAACAAACGCAAAGATCATCAGGTACTTGATAATTTTGATTTCTACAAGCATCCAGAAAATTACGAATCTGATTTTATGCGTTTTGCTACGGTAACCGATTTCTTTATTGCAGGACATTTTTATGGGAATGGAGCTCCTTATCTTTTTACAAAAGAAGATGCAAAATCTAAGGAATTTAAGATACAATATGTGGCTGATATTTCTTGTGATGTGAATGGACCTGTTGCCACTTCAATAAGAGCCTCTACAATAGCAGCACCTCTTTATGGGTATCATCCCGCAACCGAATCTGAAGTAGATTATAAAGATAAAGAAGCGATAGTCGTGATGGCGGTAGATAATTTACCTTGTGAATTGCCAAAAGATGCCAGTGAGGGTTTTGGAGAGTTGTTTTTAAAGAATGTAATCCCCGCTTTTTTTAACAATGATGAAGAGGGTGTTTTGCAACGTGCAAAAATGACCGAGAACGGAAAATTAACTGAACGTTTTTCTTATTTACAAGCCTATGTTGATGGGAAAGAATAAATGACTGGAGACCAACAATTTTTAATAGACTTGGCCAAAATGAAAATGCCTTTTGGAAAATACAAAGGTCGTTTTCTAATTGATTTGCCAGAACACTATGTTGTTTGGTACAAAACAAAAGGGTTTCCAAGTGGAAAATTAGGGAAACAAATGGAGTTGGTGTATGAGCTTCAACTAAACGGGCTTGAAGAGATGATCAGAGAATTAAGGAAGAGATACTAGTATCTTACAACAACACCGTATGTTATATGAGCGATTCCCATGATAGAAAGAGACGCATGCCAATAACTTGGAATCAAGAAACAAATAGCTGCTAAAAGAACACTTATACCCGACAATACCAAAAAGTTTTTACGTTGTTTCTTCATAGATAGTGCTAATAAAACTCCGTAAAGAATTAGAAAAACTGGAGTGAGGTAATCTATGAAACCCAAATTAACCAAGAGTATTAATGCCAAAAAAATGACAACGATTTTAAGAATGTATTTTCGAAATGCAATTTTAGTTTCTGTATTCCATAGTTTATAGTCAAACTTTTTAGCAGTTCTTTTACCTCCAAAAAATAAAGCCAAAGAAGAAAACAGAAAAACAAAAAAAACGAGTATAAAGATTATTATTTCTATAATTTGAGGAGAAAGCATGCCCATTGGGTTGTCATCGATTAGAAAACCTTCTATTATCGAATTAATAATAGATCCCGCAATAAAAAAATACAATCCAATTAGAATACTTGTCAATCCTTTTAAAGTGAAGTTGCTTTCAAGAGTATCATGCATATCTTTGGTATTTAGTTGCTAAGATATAAAAATCAAACCTATTCCATAAGTTCAGATAGATCAAACAGAGTTATTACTTGTGTTATAATAAAGCTCTGAAGTATACAAACCTATAAGTTTGTAATCGTTTTTCTGATGGCTACTAAATTCGTTAACAGCGCTTCCAAGTTATCCAAATGCAACATGTTAGCACCATCACTTTTTGCATTGGTAGGATCAAAATGAGTTTCTATAAACAGGCCATCTACGTTATTTACAATTCCAGCTCTTGCAATCGTTTCAATCATTTCTGGCCTTCCTCCAGTTACACCTGCAGTTTGATTGGGTTGTTGAAGTGAGTGAGTAACATCTAGGATTGTTGGAGCAAATGCTCGCATTTCTGGGATTCCTCTAAAATCGACAATCATATCTTGGTATCCAAACATGGTTCCTCTATCTGTGATCCAAGCTTTTTGAGAGCCTGCATCTTTTACTTTTTGAACTGCGTGTTTCATTGCGCCAGGACTCATAAATTGTCCTTTTTTTAAGTTCACAACTTTTCCAGTTTTTGCTGCTGCAACAACTAGATCTGTTTGGCGAACTAAGAAGGCAGGAATCTGTAAAACATCTACATATTGAGCCGCTTTTGCTGCATCTGAAACTTCATGAATATCTGTCACAGTTGGCACTCCAAAAGTTTCAGAAACTTTACGTAAAATTTTCAATGCTTTTTCATCTCCAATTCCTGTAAAACTGTCAATTCTACTTCTGTTTGCTTTTTTAAAACTCCCCTTAAAAATGTATGGAATTTCTAATTTATCAGTAATTTTAATCACTTTTTCAGCAATTCTTAGAGCCATTTCTTCACCTTCTATGGCACAAGGACCGGCAAGTAAAAAAAAATTATTAGCGTCCGTGTGTTTTATGTTTGGAATTTCAGAGAGTATCATTCGTTAAAATTTTTGTCAAAAATACGAAATTAAATTAGCTATATTTAAGCTTTTAAAATCAAATGTAAATGAAAATAAAAGCGATACTGATTTTTCTATTGATAGCTCTAATTTCGTGTCAAAACAAGAAGACAACAATTTCAAAAGCAGTTTTTTCTGGCGAATATAAAATAGACTCCAATACCGTAAAAAAACATATCTATACCCTAGCTTCTGACGATATGGAGGGTAGGGCTAATGGAACTCAGGGTATAGAAAAAGCAGCAGTTTATATAGAAAAGGAATTTAGACGAATAGGTCTTACTACTTTCAAAGATTTAGAAACGTACAGACAAACCTTTACTTTTAAAAACAGAAATACTGAAAAAGAGATCACGGCAAGTAATATCATTGGTGTTTTAGAAGGAAAAAGCAACAAAAATGAATTTGTGATTTTTTCTGCACATTATGATCACTTGGGAATTTTAAAAAAAGCGGAACAAGTTGATAGTATATACAATGGAGCAAATGACGATGCTTCTGGGGTAACCGGTGTATTAGCGCTCGCTGAATATTTTAAAAAGAAAAATTTCAACCAGCGCACCCTTGTTTTTATTGCCTTTGCAGGGGAGGAAATGGGGTTAATGGGCTCTTCACATTTTGGTAAAGAAATTGATGCTAAAAAATTTATGGCTGGAATCAATTTAGAAATGATTGGTAAAACTCCAAGTTTTGGTCCAAATACAGCTTGGTTGACTGGTTTTGAACGTTCTGATTTCGGTACAATTATTCAGCGAAATTTAAAAGGATCACCCTATCAGTTATTTCCAGATCCGTATCCTAAATTTAATCTATTTTTTAGATCAGACAACGCTTCTTTGGCACGTTTGGGGGTTCCTTCTCACACTTTTTCAACAACACCAATTGATGTTGACAAGGATTATCATCAAGTATCTGATGAAGCAGGGACTTTGAATATGACAGTCATTACTCAAACCATACAAGCTGTTGCAATGGGAACAGAAAGTATTGTCAAGGGAACCGATACTCCTACAAGAGTTGTTTTGGAATAAAAATAGTTCCCTCTTTTTTATTGGAGTTTCGCTTTAAAGACAATTCATATTTTACAAACCTTTTGTATTTTTACCTTTTATAAATTTTTTTTTGATGAATATACATTTTATTGCCATTGGCGGAAGCGCAATGCACAACTTAGCAATTGCCCTTCACCAAAAAGGTTACCAAGTTTCAGGTAGTGATGACACCATCCATGATCCCTCCAAATCTCGTCTAGAAAAGTATGGTTTGTTACCTTTTGAGTTTGGATGGTTTCCCGAAAAAATTTCTTCAGATTTAGAAGTGATCATCCTTGGGATGCACGCAAAAAAAGACAACCCTGAATTGTTAAAAGCTCAAGAATTAGGATTAAAAATTTATTCCTATCCTGAATTTTTATACGAACAGTCTAAAGATAAAACTCGAGTTGTTATCGGAGGTTCTCATGGTAAAACGACGATTACTTCCATGATTTTACATGTGTTGAATTATCACGAAAAAGAAGTGGATTATATGGTTGGAGCTCAATTAGAAGGGTTTGAAACTATGGTACATTTAACAGAAGAAAATGATTTTATCGTTTTAGAAGGTGACGAATATTTGAGTTCCCCCATAGATCGACGACCTAAGTTTCATTTATACAAGCCAAATATTGCTTTGTTGAGTGGAATAGCCTGGGATCATATCAATGTTTTTCCAACTTTTGAAAATTATATAGAGCAGTTTAAAATTTTTACGGACTCTATGATTCATGGAGGAAGTATGATGTATAACGAGGAAGATACAATTGTAAAAGAGGTAGTAGAATTATCAGAAAATCACATTAAGAAATATCCTTATGCAACTCCAAATCATTATATTGAAAATGGCATTACATTTTTGGAGACAACAGCAGGAGATTTACCCTTAGAAATTTTCGGAAAACACAACTTGCAAAACCTTGCCGGTGCAAAATGGATCTGTCAACACATGGGAATTGATGAAGATGGTTTTTATGAAGCAATTGGAAGTTTCAGCGGAGCAAGCAAGCGTTTAGAGAAAATTGCAGAAAGTAAATCTTCAGTCATTTTTAAAGATTTTGCACATTCACCAAGCAAAGTAGCTGCAACCACGAAAGCAGTCAAAGAACAGTATTCTGAGAGAACTGTATTGGCTTGTTTAGAATTGCATACCTATTCTAGTTTGAATGCTGAATTCTTATCAGAATACAAAAACTCGTTAAAATATGCTGATATGGCAGTTGTTTTTTATTCTCCAAAAGCAGTAAAAATTAAACAACTAGAAGCTGTTACATCGCAACAAATTGCGGAGGCTTTTCAACGAGATGATTTGATAATTTACACGAATCCACAAGAGTTTAAAGATTTTTTATTCCGTCAAAATTTAGACAAAGTAGCGCTTGTTTTAATGAGTTCTGGAAATTATGGAGGATTGGATTTTGAAGAAGTTAAGAGGTTGCTTTAGTTTTTTTACATGATAGCATCGTTGTCCCTTCATCTATTATTTTTAAACCAATATACTTAGTTATTATCTAGTGAATTAGGGTTGAATTACTTTCTAGGAGAAACCTGGTTGATTTATTCACCATCGTAGGTCTTTTTTGAAAAAATAGATTTATGGTTTGAGAAATAAACAAGAACTCGCTGGTCTTCCTTTGATTTTTTTGATTCAATAAACCTGTCTATGTCCAAAATTTTGAATAATTTATTGTTGAGACTATTGATTGTATCTAGCTTAATTTTATTGTTTTGAGGGTAGCTCAGATGGGGGTTTTCAACCACATCGTATATTTTTTGAGAGAAAACTTCTTGATTTGAAAGGATAAGATTCATGATTACATTTTCATTATCCTTGAGAAGATAATCTACTCCTTTATACCTGAGTCCAAGCTTAGAGGTTTGTGGCATTTGATTTTGTTTGTATCGCATAAAAAAGATTACACAAACAATTATAAGAAGCGCAAAAATTCCAGCATTGTACAAACCAATATATAATTCATTGGGAGTCGTATAAATATACTGTTGATCCGTTTGAATTCTTGGTAAAATGAGCCCAGAAACAGGATAATTGATAGTACGACCATTTTTAAAACTGTAAAGAGTGTCATTTAACACAAATGCTGATTTATTAAAAATACTGATACTTAAATTTTTTCTTTCTAAGGGTTCAAATGAATTTGTTTTGAAATCTACTAACTGGGTTTTATCATTGAGAGTGTTTACGATAATTTTTTCACCATGTTTTATGTAATTGACAAAAAAGGGAAGATTTGATATTCCAAGGTTTGTCCATTTTTTTGTCAAAAAATTAAATTTCCAAATCTCCTTGTTTTCTTCAAAGCTAAAGCCATCAAAAAGGTTCATTATTTTACCATTAGTAACAAAATAATCTTCGTCAATTAAAATTCCTTTATGATCATACAATCCAGGAGCCAACAGCGTTCCTTTGGTTGGGTAAAATTCCCATTCCTTTGTTTTTTCATTGAAATAGTTGAAAAAATTTCTTGTACTCCAAAAGCCATAACCTCCAAATTTAAAAATGGTGTCATTTTTTTTAAATACGTGACTACCAAAAGACATCTTGTGATCAAATGAGTTGTCAATTCGTTTTAGGGTGTCATTTATGGATTCATACACCATCCCACTTGATTTGTTTACAATTCTTGTGGTATTGTTTTTCCATTTAAATAATTTAAAATCTTTGTCTAAAGAATATTCCTTTCCAAAAATATTTTTAGGAACATAAAAATCATCTATAATTTGATTTTTAATAGTTACAATTCTTATGTTATTATCGTTTTGAACAAAAAAGACATCCTTATCACTAGAAAAACAGATTCCATCATCAAGACTCAATAAGAATTGTGGAATCAATACTATAATAATTAATAACGACATGCTTTTTTTTAATATCATAAACCCTAGACGTAATATTGTTTGTGCTAAAAGATAGTATTACAATAATAATATTAATATAATAATATCTATTAAACAACTTTTTTGGACTTTTTTATTCTCTTATTTTACAGTGCTTTGAAACATTCCCTTTGTTTAATTGGGGTTTCATCGAATTTATTCTTTAGTGTTTTTTTACTTTTTTAGAAATAGAATAACAATAAAACGTAATTTTAGGAGTAACTGAAAAGTCAAGGTTGAACTGAACTGTTATTTTTTGAGCATGAATCGCTTTTGAATTGCTTTTTTAAGCACACTCGGGTAATATTCTTTTAAATCTGAAAACAGCGATGGACCTGTATCGTAACTTCGTGCAATACTGTTTCCAAAATAGTTGTAGTTAAGTTTGAAGTTGTCAGCAAGTCTTGCTCGTATCTTTTTAGGTTTCATGTACTTTTTTTGAGGCAATGTTGCAATAAATCCAAAACCTCCTACATCCCCTAAGTTTGTTTTTTTGTAAAATAAGTGTACAAATTTTTCTTCAAATTGTCTGGAAACTGAAAAATGGTATCCCAAATCATTTTGCATGAATGTTCCGTAATTTAAGCGAATGTCAACATCGTGTTTTCTCCACCTGTAGTTTAATGTTGCATTGTAAAAAGATTGCTGATTTGAGTTGAAAATAGGAATTACTTCTTCGTCGAGATAAGAATAACGCGTCATCCCGTAATTAAATGAAACATGAAAAGCTTCTTCTTGTAACAGTTTGTCGAATCGAATGTTGTATCCAAACCTATTGAATTGAAAGTACCCTAAAGATGCATTGATAAAACCATTATAAGGCAACTTAAAATCCTGTGAAAGTACAACCATGTATGGGCGTGAATAAAATTGATTATTCAAATCATTGATGATTACCATCTGATATGATGCATTTAACTGAGTTCCATGCCCAAACACTGTTTGCATATTGGGTCTGGCGTATAGTTTTTCTTTCACTCCATTATCAAAATTTCCAAGCTGATAGTCTAAATGAAATCCCAGTTGAAAGTCAAATTTGTAAAAGGAATTATTGTAGGGCGTATGTTCTTTATACACCGATTCCATTTTTGCTACATTTAAAGAGGCGTAAATCGATTTTGTATCTGTTTCAGAGAAGGTTTTATTTTGAATTGAAGAAAGTGCCTTAAATGGAATGTTAAAATACACTACGGGAAGACCTGTGTTATAAATTAACAGGTGAGTTGTTTGATTTACCACTACCTTCGATTCAGAAAGTGTTTTAAGCACCTCTTCCAGCGCATCTCCTTCAAAACGATAACGGTTATTTTCATAACCAACATAAAGTTCGTCATTCTTTGAAAACACACGAACATTTTCATACCCAAGAGATACCATTTTTTTAGCCAACTCCTCCTGAGCTAAAAATGAAGTAGTGAACATTAAGAATAAAAAACCAATAAAACGTATTACCATATCTGATATTTGTAAGCGATCATGGCGGCTGGTTTATTGAGATCCCATAACCCAGCTTTTAAGACGAGCCTATTAAAAAATGTGTGCGAAAGTCCTAAGTGTATGTTTTTTGAGTCATATTCCATGGACAATGAAGTATTAGGTAAGTTTTTATGTGAGATTTCAGCACCGCCAAAAAGCCCTAAAAAATCGTATCGGTACAAACTTAATACATCGGAACCATATCCTATTGTTGGTTTGAATTGAAATCGATTCAGATAAAAAGATTTTGTTAAAACTAGGTAACTCCCTCCATAATTCACACAAGTTTCACATGATAAACCAAGGTAACTTGTAAAATCTTGCGCACCAACGGTAATGGTGGGTACATATTTTGTTTCTTTTAAAAGGCGAACTCGAAAAGCAAACATTCGATCTGGAAAGTATCTTGTTTCAAAATTTACGGGTAGATTTAATTCATGTGTATATCGAAACATGATTTCTACCGAGGGAAGAACGGTAACCGTAACAAAGGTAGGCATTCCCGGATTTTCTTTTTTATCGTATCGTTGAAAATATCCTTCAGGGATGAAAGAGGCGCCTAATACCAAGGTTCTGTCGGGGTGCATTTCTGCAGTTGGAATAAAAAATTGCCCCTGAGTTCCAGTTATAGATTGTGCGCTGACAAAAAAACCAGAAAACAAAATAAGAAATAGATATTGTTTCATTTCAATTGTAAATAACAAAAGTACTAGTATAAATGATATACTAGTACTTTTTAAGATTTTTTTGTTGTTTTTAATGTCTTACGATCGTGTGAACACGAGAGCTATTGTCATTTTTTAACTTTAAAAGATAGACGTTGCTCTTTAAGTTGCTTATGTCAATACTACTTTCTGAAGGAGAAACAGTAGTTTTAAGAATTTCTCTTCCCATTACATCAAAAATTCTAGCTTCTAATGTTTCGTTAAGACCTGAAATTAAAACTCTATTTCCCGTTGTTGGGTTCGGATATATTTTTAACTCGGGACTGTTTTCAAAGTTTCCCAAAGATAGCGAACTGTTTATTGAAAACGAGGGTGTGATTGCTTCTGCCGGTATTAAGTTAGTGTCCTCACTCAAAAATCCTGCTATATCATCTATAGAAACCAATTTGTTTACATTAGAGAGTTTGAAAAATTTCACATACTCTCCATCTGATGTTGGTTTAAATGCACCATTTGCATCTGAATATATTAACATTGTTTTTTTATCAGTAGACATGGTAACAGTCCATAATTTCCCTGAATCAATGGTCAATTGTGGTCCAGAAACCACTCCTCCGTAAAGAGTTTGCCAAGAAGATATATTGTCTGCTGTACTTGTCGTGATTTCGTTTTCGAAAGTTAGCTTAAGTGCTGCTAAATAAATGTTTGCTTGTGTTTTATAGTAGATGTCATTACCGTCAACTCCAATTGACACTTGTTGAGCTGATAAGCTAGAGATAAAACAAATAGCGAATAGTAAGGTGTATATTTTTTTCATATTTTTATTTATTTAATAGTTAAATTGTAACCATCAATTCCAACCAGGTAAGATTCAAGATGAACTAGATCTTCAAGAGTTATTTCTCCATTTTGAGTTACATCAAAAACGTTATTAAAAGTGTCTGGAATTTCATATCCAGTTATTCCAAGAGTATAGGAAGCCATAAATACTATATCACTGACACCTACAATTTTGTCTCCATCCAAATCACCAAGCCCAATTACATCAATATTTATGCTTGTTTTGTTGGTCGTAAAAATATCGTCAGTAAATTTTATTTCTAAAGTATCTGAACCAAAGAATCTTTCATTTGGTGTATATAATAAGTTACCTGTTTCAAGTGATACGGTCCCTGAATCTAGGGCTTTTGTTGTGTTTAATGAGATCTCATCACCATCTGGATCTGAAATTGAGGCAAGTATATAGTCTTCAGTATTGAAACCAATTTTGATTGCAAAATCAGCAATATCTGAAGGCGGTTGGTTGTAATCCAATATTGTTATTGCTAAGTTTTTTTCTGTTGTTACATCTGAAGTACCGTCACCAGAACCTGAGTCATGCGAACCGTCACCAGAACCTGAGTCAGGCGAACCGTCACCAGAACCTGAGTCATGCGAACCGTCACCAGAGCCTGAGTCATGCGAACCGTCACCAGAGCCTGAGTCATGCGAACCGTCACCAGAGCCTGAGTCATG
>Ga0206126_10000765_pt1 | contig 41901 bp, 45 predicted proteins | sample Helgoland_Spring_5_FD_148621 | JGI IMG/M metagenome (GOLD analysis project Ga0206126, IMG submission 148621) | Pelagic subsurface seawater microbial communities from Kabeltonne, Helgoland, North Sea - Helgoland_Spring_Bloom_20160412_1 | ecosystem: Environmental > Aquatic > Marine > Epipelagic ...
ACCACATAAATCTGTTATGACGCAGGTAAGAAAGACTATGAAGGGGCTAACCGAATCTTTAAGGAAACAAAGGTCTGCGGAGAAGAAGCGGGATGCTTCGTTTATTAATAACGCACAGAAAAAAAAACTAGTTTCTATCGTGGAGAGGATTGCTAATGGAGAGAAAGTAAAAATAGGGGAGCTTAGCTGGTTGGGTCCCGGAGTTGGTTATGCTTCGGGACGCGGAACGAAGACTGCGCGGCGGCGGCGGCGTTCTACCGGGAGATGTAGACGGAATTAATATAATTCTTTACATAAAAGCTTTATTGTGTGGTGCTGGATGGAAATAATTTTTTGTATAGGGGTGGACTGATGGGTCTTTAACAACATCTTCTACATTCCACCATTTTAGTTCACTATGCTGATCGTCGGGCAAAGGGGTTATATCGTCTGTTTCCAGTACAATATTTACAGCGAATACTACATAATGCGTGCCGTGGTCTTCATTTGCAAAATTATTGTGATAGACGTGGTGATATACTCCAAGGTCGCTCGTTTTAGTTAACTCTTTCCCAAGCTCTTGTTTCGTGATTCGTTTAACCGCGTCGTCTATTTTTTCATATATACGGACTCGGCCTCCGGGGACAAACCAAGTGTCTTTAGCAGGCTCGTTGTTACGTTTCCCCAGAAGAACACGCCCTTCTGTATTAAATACAAGAAAATCAGTTGAGATAATCTGGGTTTTTTTTATTACCTCAACATATTCCTCTTTCGGAATAAATGTACCTTTTGTATAAAAGGTCTTACTCATTATTATGAATATATTAAAATTATGTATTTATATTAAAATTAAAATTGATATTGCCTTAATTGAACTTACATACTATAAATATGTCTAAGGTCTACGCGTTTTATTTTACATTTTGCATTCTTTCTGGTGGCGTCGATGCGGGAACTCGGCGGCGGCGGCGCAATCTTTATAATGACCGACCGTGCTCTTCGGGAGAGCACGCAATTCTATCCGCTTCAAAAAAACTAGTTGTTTCGTGTGAGCCGTGCAAGGCTAACACATATAGAGTTGATGTCAAACACTCTTTGGAAGAGTGTCTTGTGTGCGAAGCCGGGCGATACTCCAGTAGCGATTTCACACGTTGTCTCGGGGATATTTGCGCGAAGGGCACGTATGGCAGTCTGGGGAGCGACAAGTGCTCGGTGTGTCCCGCGGGAAAGTATTCTATAACAGGACAGTTTACGTGCAACGAATGCGAGAGTGGACGTCATAATAATCACCCCGGTTCAAGCGACTGTCTCGGTGATAAGTGTCCAAGTGGAAAATACGGTTTACTAGGACAAAAGTCCTCTTCTAGTTGCCTGGCGTGTGATTGCTTGTCGTGTGATGCAGGGAAGTGGTCGGTGGATGGAGCTGGTTCTTGTAGTAATTGTATAGACGGAAAATACTCTTCCGGTGACTCGGCGGAGTGTTCTTCTCACGAATCGTGTCCGTCCGGTTCGTATTATACGAATACTCCGTCGTCTACTTCATCGGATATATCGTGCTCTAAATGTATTTATGCATCTGATGTCTATACGGCCGCGTATTTGTTTTCGATTATTGTATCAATAACGTATATTATCGTATTCTTATTTAATCCTAAAACATACTGCTGCGTTATCGTATTTGCAATTGTTTCTGGTATATTTGCTCTTTCTCTATTCCGATGTAATTCTAAACCCGGTGACCAACTTGCCATCATTGCAATTGTTATTGATACTATATTCCTTATCCATTTGAAAGAGATTATTTCCGTGAAGGCGTTTACTAAAAAACCTGCGGAAAGTAATGTTTGCACAATGAGAGCTGAAGAGGTGGGCGTTGTTTAGAATATTGTATTGTATTGTATTGTATTGTATTTTTCAATATAGCTTTAAAATTGAAAGCTTTTTAATGTTATTTAAATAGAGTATGCTATGATGTCCACTCTTGCAAAGACACCCTACAATTATGAGGAATATATTGTTTCGGACGGAATGACTTTTGTAGATGGACATTCCCAACTGTCGGCTACTATGTTTAAGGATTCTGGCGCGAGGTGTCCTTGTCATTCGACAAGAATCCACTATAATAAGTATAGCTTCGCGAGCCAGCACTGCAAGAGCAAGAAGCATATTGAGTGGCTGGCTAAAATGACGAGTAATCACGAAGGAATTGTGCGGACTGGGAAGGACCGTGCTGTGGAAATCAAGGACCTTCGCGTGAGACTTGAAAAGGAGGAGCGAAAGAATAAGCGGCTTGAGCGACAGCTTGGAGAGTTTGATAAAACTATTCGGGAGAAGGATGCTTCTCACGCACTTGAGCTAGAGGAGATTAAGGCTGACTCGGCGGCTGTCACCGAGGCATACGAAATTCTTTCACAAAAGCTTAATGATAAGACGGAAAAACTTGATGCGTTTCGCGTGTGGGTGAAGGTTGGGGTATCAGAGATTATGGGTCGGGAATGGGAGGAGTCTGACGAGGAATCAGACGACGGATTGTAAGAGGATTGTCGAGTTTATATATGGAGTTTTGCTTCTTAAATTAAATATTTTTTCAATGTATGGGGAAATATTGTAGAATAGTATTCCCATAATCACCCCTATCGATGCACCTATTATTATTTGAAGTGTCGTGTGTTTTTTATAGTTGTATCTCTGATACATTGTTAGAGTCGTCTGAGCTATTGCGCATACCGCCATTATTGGGTTTTTTGTATATAAAATAATATATACTGCTGCTGCTGCTGCTTGTTGTGCGTGCCCCGACGGCATCCCACACGAATCTGGTGGGTGACTATCCCACGTATTTATATATTCACATCCTTCCGGTCTTGGCTGGTTAATTATATATTTTAATAATCTGTTTAACAATTCATTAATTACAACAAATAATAATATTATTTTGTATTCACAAGATTTGCTTATTATTATTATTACGATAATCATTATCAGAGGACCAAAATATCCTAGCTCTGTCAATAAAAAATTCATATTATTTATTATTATTTATTATTATTTATTATTATTTATTTATTATGAATACATATTAACCCTTAGTAACCATATAGCCATTACAAATATATCTGCTAATACTACGAGCGAGAGGTTCTTGTAATCAGTCGTTGGTTCATCGTCGCCTCTATCGTCGTCTCTATCGTCGTCTCTATCGTCGTCTCTATGTGCTCCAAGAGGCGGCGCATCCCGCAATCTCTGTTCACGATTTGTTCTTATTTGTCTCCGTTGATGGGCTATGGCGTCCCTTTCGAAGTTGTCCCTCTGTGCCTGCCACTCTTCGGCTTCTCGCCGCAAGCTTCGCGGTGTAAGGGTATGTAGGTCTCGGATTTGCGGGGCGTGGATTTGCGAGGCAAGGAGTCGTGGGGGGTGTCTTACGGGCTGTCGGTGGTGGTCTAAGCGCGGCAATTGTTCATTATTTTCTCGATAGACGACTCTACAGATTGGACAATTATTACTTTTTTTATTATGCATCATAAAACATTCGGTACACATTAGATGGCGACAGTCGAATATGATCCGACCCTTTTTAGGAACCTCTAGGCAACACGGACATTCGGGATTATATGCTTTGATACATTCTGATTTAATATTTATTTCGACATCTTTGAGACTTTCCATTTTGAATTACTTATAGTTAAATATAATATAATATAAATAATCAATTTTATCTATTAGTATATAAATGAAAACGAAGATAGATTGTCACGATAAAACGTGCTTCTATAAATTTAAATTATTTTTTTGTGGACGCGTCGCATTATGTTGCGGGTGGCGGGCTTGTAAAAAGAATCGAGCAAATAAGCTAGTTGAGACCGATAATATTATACATATTCCACCGGTTTGCCGTGCTCCATCGTGCTGTAGCCCGCATGCTTCTCGCGATTTATCGATTGATGATGTTGACAGCGTGGAAGGGATCAAAGGAAAGTGCGCCATTTGTAAAAAAAAAAGCGATGATATTGTTATTCTTCCGTGTGGGCACGGGGATCACTGCACCGCTTGTTTAGAGAATTGGTATGATACGAATGATGCGTGTCCTATATGCGGAGATAAAACTATAGATGTTGTCCAGTGTTTATAATATATTTATTATATTATATTTTATTATATTTTATTATATTTTATTATATTAACTTATTTTATATAATGGGTGTCATCGAAGATATGTTTTTCGCGCCTTTAGGCAAAGAGTATTGTTTATATTTCTACTACAGTTCTATTATTTCTTTTATATTCTTCGCCGCCGGTCTAGTCGGAGGAGTTTATCACGTAATGCAAAAAAAGATGAATGTGTTTTCGCTTGTAATGGGTATTATGTCCCCCGCACTACTTTACCTGAACAATCGTCTTCTTTATTCTATGTGTGTCGGTATGAGACACCAATAAAGTCATAACATTTATTTAAACAAATAATTGATTCCTATTAATAAACATTATTAATATAAATCTTTTTAACATTAGCAATATGGAAATTATGATTAGGCACCGAGAAAATAACGGAAACGACTCAGTTGTTTGTTTAGCAGAGAACGCGATCAGTTCTAATCTATATGTTGGCTGGATGGAATATCTATCAACTACTGAATTATATGGGGGACAAACATCATTTGGTGAAATTCCTAGACTACAGAGGTATTCTTGTGATGGCGGCGAGTTCTTTGGGAAGCGGGCTGGTTGGAAGGACGACGGGAACGATAGATGGATTGCTCGTAAATATGACGATGGGCTTCTCGAGATTCAATCCTTTGTGCAAGCTTATTTTGACACGCATATTTCCCCGATGAATATTCCCGGTGTTAGTCCAGGTATTACGTTTGATTCGTGTCTTACTAATTATTATAGGTCGGTAAAAGATTCTATCAAACCGCACCGCGACAGTGAGGTTATTTTCGGGAATAATCCAACTGTTATGATATTGTCTTTTGGTCTTCCTAGAGAGATTATATTTGAAAGAATTTTATACGACAAAGATAATCTTAATTCTATTAAAAGGGACAAAGCCTTCTGCGGGGGTCAAAAAACAACTAGAATTATGATGCCGGCGAGAAGTATTCTGTTTATGGGCGGCGAAGTTCAGAAATATTATAGTCACGAAATTAAAAAGGTATTCGGCGATGTTCTTCCCGAAGACGAAGGGGCTCGATATAGCCTTACGTTTAGACAATATCACACATAAGAATTGTTTCACATAAGAATTGTTTCACATAAGAATTGTTGAATAAGCTTCCTTTATAATTTTTTCTGTTTCTTCTATGCTAATGCAGCCGTCTGTAATACTTATGCCGGGTAAAAGATAATTATAATTATGTTTTTTCAGGGTTTGCTTTCCTTCTTTTATATTAGACTCTATCATAACACCTATTATGCTGGTGCTGGTGCTGGTGCTGGTGCTGGTGCTGGTGCTGGTGCTGGTGCTGGTGCTGTTTTTTATTTGGTGCATTACATTTTGTAATACACCTTTTTGGTTTCTGTGGTTTTTTTGAGAGTTTCCGTGCGAACAATCCACCATAATTTTCGGGGTTAATCCATTTTCCCTCATTATAGCTTCGGTTTCTTTTATATATTTCTCCTCGTAATTTGGACCATCTGCCCCGCCGCGCAATATAATATGACAGTCGGGGTTTCCTACTGTTTCGTATATTGCCGGATGACCGTCGTCTGTTATCCCCATAAAACAGTGCGTATATGCTGCGGATACAATCGCCTCCGCCGCCATTTTTATCGTTCCACCAGTTCCGTTTTTAAAGCCCGTAGGCATCGATAATCCGGAGACCAACTGGCGATGAACCTGGCTCTCTGTTGTTCTCGCACCTATTGCTGACCAAGAAACAAGGTCACATATGTATTGGGGCGTGATCGTATCTAATACCTCGCTTCCGCACGCCAGACCAATACGGTTTATATATAATAATAATTCGCGCGCGTGGTGGATGCCTTTGTTTACATCATATGTCTCATTTAGGTCGGGGTCATTTATAAGTCCCTTCCACCCTATGGTTGTTCTTGGTTTTTCAAAATACACTCTCATTACAATTAGTATTTTGTCGCTTACCTCGTCTGATAATACCTTTAATTTTGCGGCATATTCTTTTGCTTCTTCGAGATTGTGTATGGAACACGGCCCTACAATAAATAACAATCTATTGTCTTTTCCTCTCAATATATTTGCTATTTCTTGCCGGGTTTCCATTACAAAAACATCGGTTTTTCGTGGAGACGGCATCTTGCGTTTTAGCTCTTGTGGTGTTATTATTTTTTTAAAACGGCGGATTCTATTGTTGTTTATCTTATCTGGTATAGTAATATTCTCATACATCATATTTATTTATCTTTATTTATCTTTATTTATCTTTATTTAATAAAATTGATGCATTTGTTTATATATTATAAAACTTAATTATGTCTTCAAGTGTTCTTGTTCCCGACGATATATGGTTTATGATAAAGGATTTCTTATTTTCAAGAAAGTTTGAAGCGATAGCCCTTATCAAAAAACACGCGTCCCTTCCATATGCGCTGTCCCTCCATAATTGTAAAGGACTGGATAATAATATAAATTACTTGATGAGGAATGAGAGCTGGGTATTCCACGTATTACATATGAGACAGGTTGAGAAAACGATTAGAGACACAGAGGCGTATATGCTGGATTAAAATATATAAATAACCGAATTGTTATTTATACGCATAGATTTTTATTCTTTTCAGATGAGTTTACTAATTTATAATATCTATTCAAAAGGGGATTCGCCCACCCGGTTAATATACAAAAATTATTATCATATGTTTGATGATGTTTTGAATGACTGTCGGTTGAAAGAATCAAGCCATATTTTTGTAAAAAAATAAAAATATTGGAGACGGGTTTCGAAAATGTGTTATGATTAATGCAATGAGCTTGATAATGTGATAACTGAACAATATTTATTAATCCAGTAAATATTAAAAAGTAAAAACTCAAAAAATACGAGTTAAGTATATTAAATAGTAGAACAGACTGTCCTGTTTCTGTAAAAACAGTAAAGATAGGGCGTTCTGTAAATTCTTTTGGATTTTTATGATGATTTTGAAATCCAAGTGCGTGTGGTTTAATATATGGGTTTTCTCCTTTATAATCGTCCAAGAATATGTGTAAAAGTCCGCTAACAAAATCAGAAATATAAATTAATTGTAATAAATTGAAAATGCTAGGATTCGTATAATCTATAAAATATACTGGATACGCATATGATATAATAGCCAAATACCCTAATTCATATGAGTGTGTTTCTTTCAGAATATTCATATACAATATTTATGGTATAATTTATAGTATAACATTTAATATATATTATTTCATATATATTACTTGATGAGGTCAGATAGCTGGATAATACATATATGGTTATAATAAAACGATTTGAGACACAGGGGCGTATATGCTGGATTAAAATATAATGTCTTGATAATATATAAATATGGGTTGCAAGTGCAAGTCAAACTCTTTGAACCGTTTTTTTGGTAAAGTATTTAACGGGGGTAGAACAAGAAGGAGGAAACAAAAACGGCGGCGAAGAAGAGGACAGAATGGCGGCGAGGGAAAGGGACAGGTTAACAGGTTGGGAAAAAACAAAACGCAAACTAAAAAGGTGGTTCATCCATTGCAAAATAAAACGCGGCGTTCTAACAAAAGTGGTGACCCGGCGGTTCATCGTATTAAAAGGGGTTTGAAAGAAGGTTTCAATAAAGCGATGCGATATATCACGGAAAAACAACAAATTATGAAGACTAATCTTAGTGGTAAGTTTGAAGAGGTGAAAGATGTAACTTCAGGCGCTGCTGAGAAGGTATTACAGAATGGAAAAGATGTAGTTAAAAAGGCTACAAACAAGATAAATAATACCACTGCTGGCGTTAATCGTAAGTTTACGGATATGAAGAGGAGGACTTTAAAAAATAAGAGGGATTCTTTATGCAATATGGCTGTTAGCCTTATGAACGCAAGCCAGCGAGCACAGTTCAAAAATATTGACTGCGGTGGTCGCAAAACAAAAAAACGGTCTATAGGTAGCCTCCCTGGAAACAGGGTTCTCAATAGAGAACATAGACATTCTTCTACTAAAAGATGAATTGGAAGTTAACCCTAGAGAGAAAAGATGTATTAATCCTATACAAATGTAATATAGGATTAATAAAATAGTAAATTGATTAAATGGGGATTCCCGGAATAAACCAATATTAGATACAAGCGATAACATATACCCGCGAATCTATCCGTTGAAGCCTCCGCCCCTGCCCCTTAAGTCCATTATAACATACTTTACACCGTAATCTACATTTTCCCCTAACTCGGAAATGAGTGGGATAATCAGATATGAGTCACAATCCATATACCCCCTTTAAACCTTATTCTACATCTTATTCTACAATCCCTCTACTCTTTAATATACAATCTCTCTACACCGTAATCTACATCTTATTCTACATCTTATTCTACATCTTATTCTACACCGTATTCTACACCGTAATCTACATCTTATTCTACATCTTATTCTACACCGTATTCTACACCGTATTCTACACCGTAATCTACACCGTAATCTACTCTTTAATCTATAATCTCTCTACACCATAATCTACACTTCTATATACACCGTAATCTACTCTTCTATATACCCTAACTCGGAAATGAGTGGGATAACTAGATATGAGTCACAATCCATATACAATAAAAAAACCTTGCCTATAAGGATAAAGTTATTCGATAACTTTCATTTCACTACTACTTTTTTATTTTGTTTTACTTTTTTACTTTTTATTTTGTTTTACTTTTAAAATTAGCAATCCGTGATAATCGACATCACGGGATCCCACACACCAACCTGCTCGTGCGTCGCTGGATCATAGAGCTCATTCGTCTCCCGCTCGATAAGGTAATCCTTACCATCGTGGGAGAACTTCTCCACCTCCGCCTCGCCATCATCGTCGGAACCCGAGCTGTCGTCAAAGACGCCGTCTGCCGACAGCTCGGGGGCAGCCGTCGTGGCGATAACTGCGGAGGCGGCCGTCTCCTTCTCAGCAAGCCTAACAGCCTTGGCTGCATCCGCGAGCTGCTTCTCTGCGAGCTTCGCGGCCTTCGCATTGGCCTTGGCTGCATCCGCGAGCTGCTTCTCTGCGAGCTTCGCGGCCTTCGCCTCGGCCTTGGCTGCATCCGCAAGCTCCTTGGCGGCGAGCTTCTCGGCCTTCGCCTCGGCCTTGGCTGCATCCGCGAGCTCCTTAGCGGCAAGCTTTGCTGCCTTCTCCTCGGCCTTGGCTGCATCCGCGAGCTCCTTTGCGGCAAGCTTTGCGGCCTTCTCCTCAGCCTTGGCTGCATCCGCGAGCTCCTTAGCAGCGAGCTTCTCGGCCTTCTCCTCGTCCGACAGCTTCTTTGGCGAACGCTTCGCAAGCTTCTCGGCGATAGCTCCGCTGTCGCTGTCAGACTGCGACGACGACTCAGAAGTGCTCTGAGCCGCTGCGACAAGCTGTGAGATGAGATCGTCTCCGGAGGTGCTGATAACCTTCTTCGACTTCTTCGGGCGGCCACGCGCGCGCTTGGGCTTTTCCTCGTCGTCGGAAGACGAGGAGTCCTTCTTCGGGCGGCCACGGCGACCCTTCACCACATCGAACTCGGACTCGGGAATCGTGACACCTTGTGCCTCCGCCTCAGCCTCCGCCTGCTCCTTGGAAATGCCCAGCTTCGCCATCACATTCCCGTAGGACACAAGCTTGCCCACCGGTTCCCAGTCGCAACCGAGAGCGCGAACCCGAATGTCACCGGCGTTCGGCTTCGCGCTCTCGTTCGTCGATGCCTGCTTCGAGCAAGTCTTGCAGTAGTCGCCATCACCCGACCGGATCTGACCACACTGCGTGTGAAGTCCGTGGTTGACTCGAATCCCGAAGCACTGGTCTTCGAACACGTGTCCGCAGAAAGGGATCGGGTGAGACGGCTTCTTCTTCTTCGGAGCCACGGACTTCGTCGCCGCCTTAGACACCGTCCGCGTCAGGTTCAGCTCCGCCATCAGCTCCGCGCTGTCAAGCCCGTGCTTCTCCGAAATGAAGCTAATCGCCTGCTCCACCGCTCCCGTAATCGCCGCTGCGATGCCGCGCTCAGTCGCCGCGCTCACGCTGAAGTTAATGCTCATAGACATAGTTGGTGTTGGTTGTTGTTGTTGATTTGTTTGATAGTTTTATCGTATCATACTCTTTTTTCAAAAAAAGAATTTCAATTTTTTTTCAAACTCTTTTTTGTCTCATTTTCTCTCCACATACTTCTTTTTATAACTCCATACTATAACACACTCATTATAGTATAGACTATCTAACCTTCTCTACCTTTTCTCTACCTTTTTTCTTTCTCTAGAGAGATTTTTATTCATTCATTTCCTACTCCGTCTTGATTTTCCCCTTCCACTTCTTCTTGTGCGCGAACTACGCGTTCTACGACAAAATGAACGCTTCTTTCCTAAAGCCATCTTACAACCACTGCGATTTCGGCATTTCGCTGTCATTAATCCTCTACACGGCGAATACTTCCTACGCAACGCATATGAACGTCGTGCTGATGAACCCACCTTTCTCATTATATATATTACTCCACATTTTTTTCTCTTTCTATTTCTCCTAAACAAAGCCCTTTTCCTCTTTTTCCTTTTCAAAAAAAATTGAAACACTTTTCCATCCTTAATGTTATGATACCGTAGCACATTATTCTAATCAACTAATTTCTACACAAATCTTCCTACTACATACTATGTCGACTAAGTTCTGCCCCGTTTGCAAATCTGCCGGAAAGCCGGAGAGCGTCTACACCAGCCACTTCGTCAAGGACAAGCCCGGACCGGGCGGAGTCGTCGTCTGCCCTCACCTCTTGAAGCAGAAGTGCGGCTACTGCAAGTGCACCGGACACACTCCCAAGTTCTGTCCCAAGCTTGTGGGTAAGTCGCGCACCGAGACCAAGCCGGCAAAGACTAAGTTCTGCCCCGTATGCAAGTCTGCCGGAAAGCCGGAGAGCGTCTACACCAGCCACTTCGTCAAGGACAAGCCCGGACCGGACGGAGTCGTCGTCTGCCCTCACCTCTTGCAGCAGAAGTGCGGCTACTGCAAGTGCACCGGACACACTCCCAAGTTCTGCCCCAAGCTTGCTGAGAGGAACGCGCAGGGCGGAGGCGCAAAGGGTCGCCGTTCCTCGCACACGCCCTACCGCAGCAGCCACCGTTCGGACACCTTCCCTATGTCTGCCAACCAGCGCCGGTCGGTGGCGGCGGCGCAGGCGGCCACTCAAATCTCGGACACAACGTTTGGAGGTGGGCCTTACACGGCGAACGAGATGCGGGCGGCCGCAGAGATGGACAAGATGGAAAAGACCTACCGACACAACGAGGGCCCGACGTGGAGCCAAGTTGCAGGCAGGTCTTGTGCGGAGGAACCTAAACCGCTAACGTGGGGGCAACTCAGCGAGAGCGCCCTTTCCAAGGTCAACCGTATCTGCAGCTCTTGTGGTTGCACCGAACAAGACATCTGGAATTGCTACAACGTCGAGAACAACGCGATGCTCGAGCGAGGGTCGCTGGGTTACACCTTGCCTGACTGGATTCGCTCGCAGGTTGTCGAAGACTGGGCCCCGTCTGGAATGAAGCCCAAGATCACTCTTGAGCACGCCAAGCTTCACGGTTCCTACGCAAACAGCGAGGAGCAGCTTCACCTACGCCTATTCGCTCAGACCGCCTACACCGACGAGGAGCTAGAGTCGGCAGACAAGGCTCTCGAGGAGGAGATCGAATTTGATAATCACCTCGACCTTATGTGCATTCCTGTTCTCAAGCGCAGCTCCCTCACACCCATCTGCGACTCCTCCTCTTGGGCAAGCGATGATGAGTGATTGCCCCCTATTAAAAAACTAAAAACTAAAAAACTTAAAAACTAAAAAACTTAAAAACTAAAAAACTTAAAAACTAATTATCTATCCCCATTTCCACCTACTCACTCTTTTTCTTTTTTTACAAATATCTCTCTCGCGCTAGAAGCAGGTTAGACACGCACGCCATAATCCATCCCGCCGCGTGGTGTGCGTAAGAGTCTCTATGATGTGACCAGCAAAAACACGCAATCGAGACAACCATAGCACCAAGCAACAAGATTGATGCCGCCAACCAGATCGCCTGAAGATGAACCACCAAGCTCACCCGAACCACTATCATATCGAGCATCCGCAAACGGGAACCAGGACGAGGATCGCGCCAGTGTAGCACCGACGTGACGAACACCGCCACCTCTCCAATTGCAGTATCCCATTGCCCTAGAAATGCCGCGATAATCCCGGTCAGCAAGCACGAGGGCGTGATCCAAAGGAGTGTCTTTGTCCAGTCACAAGAATCTCCGTAATTAGCCATTTTTTATTGTTTCTTTTACACCTTTGAACATTTAAAACGCCGACTTTCTAATATTTAGGGAATTAACAGAAATTGTTAATTTAAGTTAATTTATAAAATTGATTTAAAAAATAAAATATATTAACAATATATAACGAAAATGGTTAAATATTCATGCGAACGATGTGGAAAGGAATTCTCTCAAAAATCTCACTATGATTCTCATAATAGACGCAAAACGCCTTGTGAAAATAATGCTGATAAAATTAAAGCACTTGTAGATAAGGCAGTTGAAGAAAAATTAAAAGAATTAAATAAAAAATTGATTGTTAAAAATGAAGAAGTAATTGTAAATACAGACGTTATGGATACTCACCAATCAAAACAACCAAAAAAATTTAAGATTAAAAAGAAACATATGGTAAATGTTAAACCTAAGCTCAATGTTTTGTCATTGTTTTCAGGTTGTGGTGGATTGGATTATGGGTTTGAAACCGATGATAATTTCTGTGTAGTTAAAGCTTATGATTTTAATAAAGATGCGGTTGAAACTTATAATTTTAATTTTAAAGGTAATAAAGCAGAATATTTTGATGTAAATCAAATAAATATAGACAATTTTAAAGATATAGATTTAATTATTGGTGGTCCACCCTGCCAAGACTTTAGTGTAGCAGGGAAAAAAAAATTAGGAGATAGATCTTCTATGACAACTAAATTTATAGAAATAATTTGTGATATTAAACCTAAATATTTTATAATGGAAAATGTACCAACCATTAAATCAGTAGGTAAAGATATTTATACAAATATCATATCTAAACTAAAAGAATATAATTATGGTTTAACCGAAAATATAGTTAATATGTCAGATTATGGTGTTCCGTCTTTAAGAAAAAGAATTATTATAATAGGTGTATTGAATGATTGTGATGGTGTTTTACAAGAATATTTTGAATCACAAAAAAACAAATGTAATAGTTTAACAGAATATTTAACTAAAAATAATATCTCATTAGATACACAACTTACAGATATTTATAGACATCCTTGCAATTATTCAAGAAGGGGTGTATTCTCTTTTGATGAATTATATCCTACAATTAGAGGTTGTATGAGAAGAATGCCTCCGAAATATAAATTTCATGAAGGAGATACTTGTAAAATAAGGGATCAAATATTGAATCCTACAATTGATATAATTTCTAAAATACAAACTTTCCCAGATAGTTTTAAGTTTATTGAAAAAAAAAATAATCAATTATTAATAGGAAATTCCGTCCCTCCATTAATGTCAATAAAACTAAGAAATATATTGCTTAGTTATGTAAATAAATGAATATTATTGTTCTTGTAATTTTAATTTTAGTAATTTATTCTCCAATTCAAGAGCATCTATTTTTTTCTGATAGGAACTTGCATTAATATAATCACATATATTTCTTGTTTTACATACACTCCCCTCAATTATTTCGGAGTATTTTATATATTTTATTTTATCGATTGTTTCTTTTAAATTTGGAATATAATCAATTGGGTATAATGTTATTTTTTGATGTGGAACCGTATCCGCTTTCCCTTCTTTGTATGTGATTTTTTTTGTTTTAGAATATTCTTCTAACATAGAATCAATATAATTACATATAATATCTGCTCTTTTACTTTTTGAATTTGATGAAGATTTACGACACATATAAATTAATGCTTTATTTGATAATACAATCGGTTTTAACCCCTCACTATCATATAAACATAGTAATATATATGGTTTTTGTATAAAATTATCTGTAATACTATTTATATCTGGTGACGAATTTACTATATTTTGAATACAACAAGCTATATTATTCTGACGAATTATAGTTTCAAATAGTTTCTTTGTATTATGACAAGGAACTATACAGACCTTTGATTCAAAATCCTTTTCATCATTAATTACAATATCATGTGGTGGAAAATTAATACATATTTCATCAGTTATTTTTTTCTCAGTACATAATTCACCTGTTAAATTAAAATTTTCCCAATTTAATTTAGTTATAATAAATTCACCGTTTTCTTGATCATATTTTATATAAGGTATTTCATATTTATTATCTAAACTATATTTCATAGCTGATAAAGGGAGTATGGTTTTTAATTTATTTTCATGACTATAATCATCAGTTGAATCAACCCCATAAAACTTGGTTTGTTCAGAAGACATCTTATGTTCTTTAAGTATAAATAAGTGTTTAATTTCAAATCAATTTTATATTTAAATCAAAATATATTATAATGCCTACTCATCGCTCTCTCCGCGATTGAAAACACAATTGCTCCAAATAAATACATAATTATTTATTATATGAATAAATATTTATATATAAATAGGATAACATATACTTAATATATGATATATTCTACCGAAAACGGAATAGATTATGGCGATTCGTCCACGAGTGAAAACATCACCGAGTCAAATATAAAGATTGTTAAAAAGTTTTTAGAAGAATATAAAAAATCCACATCGGATTGTAACATTGGAAACTTTAAAATCTTACAAGAACCGTCTCTATTTAACACAGATTACATTATGAAAGCCCCTTCTTATATTTCAATTTCATTGTTTTTTTCTATGGCCGCCACCGTGGTATATAAAATTCGATATAGGAAGGAGGGGTGTATCGCTAATCCCGAAACTTATCTGGAAAATAACAAGAATGTTAGCGATAGCGGTCATTCTTCAGACGACCTCGAACACGTGGATGATATGAATATTAAAACAGACACCGCGTCAAGCACCTTTTTTAATAGAGCATTTTCGGGATTAATGAAATAACTAGAATGGCGCGCATTAAACAATGTGGTTCTCGTCTTCCGATTCAACCACAATTTCTAACTCTGAGTCGCTATCACTTTTTTTATTTCCCCTGAGAATATTGCGAAGCCTAGCCTCGTCCTCTTTTAGTATTTTGTAAACTTGAGAATATCCATTCTTTCTAAAATATAATGCACCATATGAAAAGATGCACCCTGTGAAGACAACTCCAAAAAATATCGCAAACATTTTATAGTATTCCATTATAATAAATAATAATATAATACTTATATTCAAACCCTTCTTAATAAATATAATAATATCATATAAAGCCTTTCATATAATATTATTCACAATGCCAAAAGCTATCGGAATAGACCTTGGGACAACATATTCGTGTGTTGGTGTTTGGATGAACGACCGCGTTGAAATTATCGCAAACGACCAAGGGAATCGCACGATGCCCTCTTATGTAGCTTTTACGGAGAATGAGAGACTTATTGGAGAAGGTGCAAAGAACCAGGTCTCATCTAACGGAAAAAATACCGTATTTGACGCGAAGCGTTTAATCGGTAAAAATTATAATGACGAAACCGTAACTCGTGATAAAAAGCACATGACGTTCGAGATTAGGAATAAAGACGGCAAGCCGCAAATTTATGTCCCTGTAAAGGATAAAACATTTAATCCGGAGGAGATTTCCGCGATGGTTCTTGTTAAAATGAAAGAAATTGCTGAGAGCTTTCTTGGCGAAAAGGTAAGCGATGCGGTTGTTACTGTTCCGGCGTATTTTAATGACTCTCAGCGCCAGGCGACAAAAGACGCAGGGGCTATTGCCGGGTTAAATATTCTCCGGATAATTAACGAACCGACCGCGGCGGCGATTGCTTATGGGTTGGATAAACTTAAAGATGGCGAAAAGAATGTTCTTATATGCGATACAGGTGGAGGCACGCACGACATTTCTCTACTAACATTGGACGACGGGATTTTTGAGGTGAAGGCTACCGCCGGAGATACACACCTGGGTGGAGAAGATTTCGATACGCGTCTCGTGGAGTTTTGTGAGAAGGACTTTATTAAGAAAAACAAAGGAGTGAAGGAGATTACTTCTCGCGGCCGCCGCCGACTTCGCTCTGCGTGCGAGAGAACAAAAAGAACGCTCAGTTCATCTTCTAGCGCTACGATTGACGTAGAATCTCTACAAGACGGCATTGATTATTCTTACAATGTCACGCGAGCGAGATTCGAGTCTCTATGTGCAGATTTGTTTAAGAAGGTGATTGACCCGGTCGAGAAGGTGTTGCGCGATGCAAAAATGTCAAAAGGAGACGTTCATGAGATTATTATGGTTGGGGGCACAACACGTATACCCAAGATTCAGTCTATGTTGAGGGATTTTTTCAACGGGAAAGAGCTAAATCACAGCATTAACCCCGACGAGTGCGTTGCATACGGTGCAGCGGTTCAGGCAGCACTTCTAGGTGGTGATGATTCTAGCAACATAGGCGATGTTTTATTGTTAGATGTTGCGCCTCTTAGTATGGGACTGGAAACTGCAGGAGGAATTATGACAAAGATTATTGAGAGGAATACTACCGTCCCCACAAAGAAGTCGCAAACGTTCAGTACGTATGCTGATAATCAGCCAGCAGTTAGTATTCAAGTATTTGAGGGTGAGCGAACTCGAACAGTTGATAATAATAAATTGGGGACTTTTAACTTGGAGGGAATTGGCCCGGCTCCTCGCGGCACCCCACAGATTGAGGTTTCGTTTGATGTGGACGCAAACGGGATTTTAAATGTAAGCGCTTGCGACAAGGCGAGAAACGAAACCGCTAGTATAACTATTACAAATGATAAAGGGCGATTGAGCAAAGAGGAGATCGAACGTATGGTGGAAGATGCGGAGAAATATAAGGAGGAGGATGAGGCGGTTAAGGCGAAAATTGAGTCGAAGAATAGTTATGAAGCCCTCCTTTTTCAGACAAAAACGACTCCGGGAAAGGATGGACTAGATGAAGAGGATAAGACAAAATTAGATGAGATGTGTTCAGAGGAAGATACGTGGTTGGGAGAGAATGAGGACGGTAGTGCCGATACGTTTAATAATAGAACCACCGAGTTCCGTAATAAAGTCGCTCCAATTCTTGCTAAACTGGCTCCATCTGGGATGCCTGGTGGCGGGATGCCCGATATGTCTGGAATGCCTGATATGGCTGGAATGCCTGATATGTCTGGAATGCCTGATATGTCTGGAATGCCCGATATGGCCGGCGAGGACGAAGGCCCTACGATTGAGGAGGTGGATTAATCATAGAAATCAGAAATATCCGTCTATAAAGTTTTTTTCCGGTTTTTGTATAGCCATTCGCCAATCGTTTAGGAGTAAGATTATAATTATATGTTTTCAGTATTTGTCGCAAAAGGTTAATAAAAGGCCATTTCTGGTTTTTTTGCGCGGTTGATTGAAGAGAAGTTAAATAAGAAGAAGACACCTTTTTTTTAAATCTAGGTATATGCGACGAAGCCTTATTATATATCTCTAGGTTCAATAGCTTTTCGCGAGGTATCTGTAGACCCTCGAGGTCCTCCATCAATGAACAGTTTATATCGCAGGTTTTTAAAAAATCTAGCAGCAATATATTATACTCTTTTATCAATTCCATTATATATTTATAATTGATAAAAATAACATCAACGGCAACCCAGCGTTCTTTATTTATTTTCTTAATATTATATAATAATGCGAAGTAGAAGACGTGACAGATATAGCCTCCGCTCTCGTAGAGTTTCTCACAAACGCAAGGTTTCCCGTTCTCATCGCCGTAGACGGATTCCTCGCAAAAAAACATCTCGGACTAAAAAGTAAACGGCGCCGCCGCCGACGCAAATCTTTACAGAGAGGAGGAACTTTATCGCCGGCAGAGCGGGCAGAGCAGGCGATGGTGAAAGCGCAGAAAGAAGCGGTGCAGGAGGCGGAGGCGGCGGCGCAGGGCTTACGCGAGGCGGAGATCCAGCAGAAGAAGATGCAACGGGATGCTCTGTATGACCAAAGCGCGACCTACTGGGATCAGCTCAGTACAAAGGATAAGAAGAAGATGGAGCTGACGTAGTACCTAAATTCGGAGCTAGACGAAGCAGAAAGACGACGCTGTGACATTTTTCAAGCAATAATGTTATTTGAATACTTGCTACTGCAAAAATGTTTGATTGTTATGGAGCAAACATTGGCGATGATAAAGTCATAAATAATGTCCTATGTTGATATGAAATCTTATAAATATTAATAATTATTAATATTTATAAAATAATATGAAAATATAAACATAAATAATGAATTATATGTTAGAATATTTAATTACTCTCATTTGTAAAATTAATAGAGAATATAAAAAATTTACATTTATAGATAACGATACTATCTTGTTGATGGAAAGACACTCGCACTATTTAACATTACGTGATTAACTTACACGCCGAGAGACGGAATTTCATATTTTCCACCCACCAACTCCCATTTTGCGATTACCGCAGGATTCGGTTTATTCTCCATAATATCCTGTGTTTTATAAACGTTATTCGCCGAGTCAATATAGTAATTAATGCCCTTGAAATCCTCTGTCCAAACCTCGACTTTTTTTACGGATGGAACATCCCCGTCAGAGGGGGAAATCTCGCCGTGAGGTGTTCCCTTGCTATGCGTGCCGCAGTATTTACCGGCTTCTTTCTTTCGCCTAGTGCATTGTGTTCCGTTCGCCCGCTTAGCACCGCACCTTTCACATTGTGGGGCGACATTCTTCACACGATTCCTCTTTAGGAAATCTTCTTTTGTAAACATTATATCTGGATAATTCCCCATAAATGTTTTAAATTCATCGATTTTGTTAGTATTCGTAGAAACCTCTGAAATAGTAAGGCTATTGTCGACCAACCACCCCATAATACCTTCTTTTAGGTCATCATTATGTTTCTGAACTTTTTTAGTTAGACGGCGTTCCATATGTATTATTTGAATAAAATATTATTTATGATTCAATTTTATGAAGTTAAAATATATTATATCATTATTCATTTGATATTATAGAAACTATTTCATTAATTACAATGTTCACTTGTTCTTCCGTAGAATCAAATTTACTATCGCGAATCTCTAATTCTCCTACATTTTTATTTGTTATTAGTCCAATGTCGTCGTGAATAATATCCAACACAAGCTTTATTTTAGTCTGTAATCTAGTCAAATACTTTAAATGGTGTCTTTGAAATGTCTTTAGATATAATGCAAACATCTTTGTTTTTTCGTGCTTAATAGTTCTAAGATATGCGCGGGAGTGCAAAACGTTGTCGATATTCAAACCCATCTTCATATGTTCTTGGTCTATTAATTTTTCATTTTCCTCATCACCTAGTTGTGCTATTATTTTCTTCAACATATCGAAGATATTAGAATATAACTTTGAAACAAGAGAAAAATCATATATATTTAGGGGGTTAAGGCTTTTATAAACAGGAAATGTTGAATCGGTATTGCAATTTACCGCTATAAAACTTGGGTGAAATTCATCTTTTATGTAAGAGCGAATGGCGTGATACAGTTTATAATATTCACAATAAATCCTATTATTTATAAACGCAAACGGTTCTTTAAGATTTTTATATTCTAGTTTTATCAATTCGTTTTGAAAATACAATGAGTCGAGTCCAATTATACATTCATTGTTCTTATGGCGGCTCGTGATTTCAATATACACCTTAGCTAGTGATTCGATTTTAGATTTTATTTCGTCAAATGAAATAAGTATTTCTTCACGAACAACCTTCATCTTCAGGAACTCGCCATTTATACTATTTAGCACGTCCATACATTAATAATAGAATATTTGTTTTACATATATAAATATGGAAAGTGTGACAGAAACACCAATTAAAAATGATAAATTATATAATACAAAATGGACAGAGGGACATGAAAATATTATAGTAGAATGGGCAGACAAGGCACTTTGTTACCGATGGCTTCACGGTAGATCCCATCAGCATTATAAAAGGGCGAATGCGTGGTTTACAATCCCAGTAATTATAATGAGCACCTTAACAGGGACAGCAAACTTTGCACAAGATAAGTTTACGGGTTCGACACGAGAATATGTAGCGGTCGCAATTGGCGCCGTAAATATATTCGCGGGGATCATAACAACAATTCAGCAGTTTCTTAAGATTGGTGAATTAAACGAAGCACATCGTGTTAGTAGTCTATCGTGGGACAAATTTTATAGAAATCTTAAAGTAGACCTTTCAAAGTCTCCGGATGAACGCACTCCGGTTATTCAAATGTTAAAAAGCTCAAAGGAGGAGTTCGACCGTCTAATGGAAACAAGTCCGGCAATATCTCCTAAGATAACAGACGAGTTCAAGAAGGAATTTTCTTGTTCAGCTAAATGTAAGGATGATATGCAGAGAGAATTAATGGAAAAAAACGAAGCATTTGCCTCCTTAAAAAAACCGGAAATTTGCGGAACGCTTGAATCTAGTAAACTAAGTGTATATAAACCAAATAAAGAAAGAGAAGCGGTTATTAAAAATATAGATGCTATTCGAAAGAGCGACGGTGATGTAAACAATAAAATAAAAAATATAATTTCCATATTCAGAGAGGGAAGACATCGTGATCCTACTAACCAAGAGATTATAGATGAGCTGGACGAAAGTGTTTCAAATGAAATGATTAATATTACAAAACTAGAACTAAATAATACATCCGCTGACGAAAACGTATAATATCTATTCATTAAAAGTATCTCCTACGTTACTCGGTAAGAATATGCTCATTATGGAAAGCGTAGAATACCACAACATATAAATCCCATATACGTCAAATCCTATGCCAAAAAACTCAAAAGCTCCTGTTGTTATATACACTACTAGTAATGTCCAAAAAATGGTATATATTACTTGCATTAATGAACCCATCCTTATATATATTATCAAAATAACATAATTATATATATTCGCAATAAATACTTAAATATTTGCGCCTTTATAACATTATAATGTCAAGCCTCGAAGATAACCCCAGTGCAAGTAACGCTTCAATTAAGGAGGTATCTCCGGACACTAAGGAGGTATCTCCGGACACTAAGGAGGTATCTCCAAACACGAAGGATAAGCCACAAGTAAACTTACTTGATGTTCCTATCAACGGAGAGGTAGATGCATTAAACGTTATCGTTGGGTTTCTAGGCATCGCTCAGCGTAGGGGATGTTTCGCAATTAACGAGTCTGCAAAAATATATGAGTGCGTGCAGATGTTTAATCAAACCCAGAAATCTTAATATTTACTTGTATAAATAATATTTATGTCTCCTAAAATATTATTTACTCTACCTCCAATATATTCTTATTATTTACCGCATCTAGAGTCGCGTTTTTCTGCGACGTGTTTACATAATAATAAGACAAAGGCAGTTGTTGGTCATACTTACGAATGGCGATTAGAGACTCATAATTATCGTCTCCAGCGCGGAGGCGCCGCCGAGCTCTAATAATAGTATTATACTCCCCCGCCCACGATTCGGAGGTTCCAAGGCTATTGCCGTCATCGGAGAATAAAACTTGGGTGTTTCCTAAGAAAATTACAAATCTAACTAGACCGCCCTCGGTATATTTCCCATCATTATCGATGGTTAACAATTTATCAGATATTTTAAGTTGTTTGTGATTATGAGTCCATATTGAATATCTAATTGCAACATTATATGGAGAAAAATAATAGAATGGCCCGTTTATCCCGATGCCATTTCTTTTTCTCCCAAAAACCGATATGTATGCTGTGGAGGAATAATGATTTCCGTAATACCCCACGACGGGAGTTTCGTATATTTCGCCTAAATGATTTGTTATATAATTAAAATCCGGATTATGTGTGAAAAAATCCACTACCATTTTGTCTATTTCAAACGTTAAATATTTCTTATGATTTACTATTTCGTCGCATAAGCACCAAGTATGAGGGTCATCTTTATTTTTTAAAGGAACAATCTCAATTTTATCTGAATATCGAAACCATAATTTCGTGCGACCATTTTCTGTAATTAATCCCTCGTATGTAATTACCGAGGAATCTATCTTAAAATAAGAATGAAGATAAGACGTAGCTCCTGCAAAACCGCCTTTTGTAATATCATAAGTAGGCCATTTAAAAACATCGCCGCTCTTTTGTAAGCTAAATAATAAATATGGTCTATCGTATACCTTTTTTAAACAGAAAACGCAGACATCAACTTCCCCCGTAATTGTTTTCGGAAGCTTATTCCTTTTATTTAGTTTTTTTATACCGGAATAAAATGCCATTTGCCTTTTCGGATTATCTTCGCGAGTCTCGATATTTTTACTATCCCTGATTATGGTGCGAGGTATATCTTTCAATGTATCAGTCGTTGGAAGAATATCTTCAGTTGTAGGATATCTCGATGATACTGGTTTTAAAAGAATATCTTCAGTTGTAGGATATCTCGATGATACTGTTTTTGAAATATCCATCGGCATACGTTCCTGTAACTTTCGACGTGTATTATTGCTTAACATATTTATAATAAAATTATATATTTTTATTTGGTTTATGTCTTATACTTTCATTTTCCTTCACCGACCTATTTTCAAGTATATAATCGCACACTTCGTCTGTGTTAATATTAGAATCCTGAGAAAAATATTTTTCCAAACACACCATTAGATGCTTCTTGTTTACCGGAGCTTTCACCTTGGTCTTCGTATACAGCAACTTCCCTTCTGATAAATCAAAACAATCTATCTCGTTTGTTTTCATAATAGTAACTAGGCCATCTGCTAATGATTTCTTTCGGGCTCGACATTCTTTCAAATTCTTTTGCAAGGCCTTCATATCGCTCTCTACTTTCATCCATTCTTTAATATTAGATACCAACTCTTCTTTGGTAGACATTATAATAAATAAATGTATAATAATTCTTATATTTATTTTAAAATATATAAATTCTATTTATGTATTGTCTTCACGCAAACATAGGATTTTTTACCTCGACCATTTGTTTTTTACAATAATCATTCAGATGACTATATATAACGTTTTTCTTAGACGCGTCGCGTGGACGGATAACAATATTCAACGGATCTTTTCCTCCGGAGATTGCGATATGAATCCCGTTTTTTTTAACGGAGAACGATATAATCTCACTATGTAATATGCTGAATGTCTTTTCTCTAAAAAGAATAACTATTTCTTTTGGACAAAGGGTCAAACTAACATCGGTAAACGTATTGCGTGTATTTAATTTATATAGCGCGCATTTTATCATTATATGTATACACATAATGATATTAAATTATTTATATTTTATCTATAAGCACCTCCCTTGCAATAGTTTTGATTATCTTATTCTCTGAATTATCTTCTGACCCGGCATTAGTTACCGTTCGAACCATCTCAATATATTTTGTCGTCCCGTTTTCTGTTTTATTCCAGTCTGGGTTGGCGTATTCCCATTCCTTAATTTTATTTATTTGTTTTTTTGCAACAGATGTTATCGCGTGTTTAATTGTATTTCTATCTTTATCTCTCTCCCACATATCATTATCCTTCACATAAAGGACCTCGCGCTTTAAATCGCTACAGTGGATAGGTCTCTTGCTTAGATCGAGTTGTTTGAGTCCTTTCACAAATATATCGGTTATCCCAGTAATAAATCCATTTCGAAGTGTATTGTCTAAATCATCCAGTTTTAATTCTAAAGTATCCACAAAATCGGTAAGATTAATTGCATCTTTACAAGTTTCATTCAAAAATATTTGAAGATTAAACTTGTTTTGAATTGTAGTATTGTTATTTCCTATTTTTGGTATCATCTCGGAAACCATCTCCCGCATTTCTTTATTTTCCATTAGCATATTTTGATTTTGTGTAATAAGCGTTGTAATAATCCCGCGGAGCTCATCATTTTCTTTATTAGGAGTAACATTTTTATTCGAAAATATACTCACATCAGTCGAAAATTTCTCACACCGCTTTATGTGGCGAGTATAACTTTGAACATGCTTATATGTTTTGCCGCATTCGCATTTATATAACATAGTATTCCTCAAAGGAATATTAGACCCAACCCTCTTTATATGCTTCTTAGTAGCACAATGTTGTTTATATAAAAAATATTTACCGCACGTGTAATTACACTTTTCGCAGGTATATGTGTTTTTTAAAATCATATTTATTGAGGGACCCGCATCAGCCATATAGTATATTATATATATTTGTCATTAAGTTATTTTTTAAAAAATGGTTGCCCACACCATAACTAAAATTGCGGAATAATATAATAAATAAATACACCGTTATGGTGAGCATATTTTTTTGAGCATTTTTGAGCATCGTTACCATAATTGCTTTTCAAAAACCCACCAGGTTTTTCAAAAATATACGCGTTACCATAATGGGTCAGATGTTATAAATTATTTTATTATTATTGTTACTGACAAAATTGCAGCATATAAATATGCTGAAAATGAGCATTAAATGCTCAAAAAAATATGCTGGATTTCCTCCAAAACCCGTTTTTCAAAAAAAATAGTGCCCTTTTTTTGGCCCTTCATAAGAATCCTACACGTTTTTTATACTACCAGATTATTTTTTCCTTCACTATGTAGCATTTTTTAATTTTTGAAAAAAAAAGGGGGTTCTCAATTTCATTTTCTGAAAATGGACAAAAATAAATGTCCAAAAATGAAATATCAAATTGAGAATGCCCTTTTTTTTTCAAAAATTAAAAAATCATGTAGTATATTTTTTTTTGTTGGTTACTATTCTATTAATCAAGCACGCTTTATTCCCGGTTTTCTTTAGATTTCCTTTATGTAGTATAACCTTTAATTGAGGGATAGTGAATTTTTTTAAACTCTCCATTTCTCCATTCCAATGGATGGATACTTCCGCCGCCTCCTTTTGTTTTATTATTCTGGAATGATGAGATTTACAAAATACCCCGACTTCACTTTTATAGGCTTTGCAGTTGCATAAGGTATTCTTTCGAATCCCACTTTTAAATTTCCAAGAACATTCCATATGGTGCATGCAAAATTTATCAGGTGCATTTATTGATATAATCGTGCGCTTGTTTGCTTCTGTAGGGACAAACGGCAATAATTTATTGTGGATTGTCCTACAATAAGGACACTGTATTTCATTAATCGCCAGATGCAACGTGCGATAACTAGTCTTAGATAACTTCTGTATTTTAACCGCTTCAAATAGTGGCTCATAATTAAATTTATGGGTACACGGCAATGTAATAAAATTATCTGTTAATTTGGTAGATGTGATTAAACACTCATTGTCGTTATCTGTGACATCGTCTTCCTCCAACAAACTAAGAAATAGATTCTTGTTCTGGTCTGTTATCTGCATTACTACTGTGTATAATAAAATCTTTAAATAATATACAGTATGTCTAAAAAACAATGGGGAAACGCATCTTGGTATATGTTTCATACTTTAGCTGAAAAAATAAAACCGGAACATCCAGAAGAGATAAGGACTTTACTCTCATATATAACGAATATTTGCGTAAACTTGCCTTGCCCTTACTGCTCGCAACATGCCAGAGTCAATATTACGCAATGCAGACCAAATATGGTTAAAACAAAAGAGGATTTAAAAAGATTCGTGTGGGAATTACATAATCGCGTAAATACCCAATTGCAAAAACCAAATTTTACATACGAGGAATGTGTTCGTAAATATAAATTTGCGAGAACATTACCAATAATAAATTACTTTAAACACTATATGTCGATATCTAGAGGAGGGATAAAAATGATGATAGTAACTCGAAATAAAGCCACCCACGTTAATAATTTATTGCGTTATTTACAAAGCATATTGCATAAATTCGATCAATAAAATGTTCAATATTTACGTAAAGTTGCTTGAAATAAGTTGCCCATTCTTATAAACCGAACATTTAAACTGTTGGTCTGTCGGTTTTTCACACATCACTTTATTGCTAGCTGTTTCGTTGAAATATAATAATTTATCCATACCCGAGCTATGAAAGAACGAAAACCACGTCAATCCACATATAACACCGATCAATCCTCCCAAAAGTGCCCCGGTTGCCGGAGTGCAATTGTTTGCAACGTTTGTCCACGCGTTAATGATAAAGAAACTTAAAAAGGTAATAATGATAGGATAATTAATTAGGTTATTGTAATACATCGGCAGAATGAGGTATGTTGTTGTAAATGCGATAAACATACTGCTCGACGAAGGTTGTGTTGAAACTTCTGTTCCAAATAACTTAAAAGGGAACAATCCATCGAAGAATGTGCACGCAACGGGTCGGTAATCATCTCCCGGTGTCCCAATTATACTCTGGGCAATACGGTTTATACACGCTGCAAACAATGCTCCCGCTAAATACACAAAACCTTTAAGGTCTTGGTTAAAAACACTAGCCATAAAAAGGAAGAACGTAATCAGAGAAGGAGCTATAAATGATATAAATTGGAATATGTTAGACAATGACCAAGCAATCATATTTAATATATACTATTATTATTTATTAAATATGTTTACTATCGGGGTCCGCAGAGATGGCAATGGGGTTCGCAATATCCCTAAATTTGTTTTATTATTTTAGCGTTGACACGATATACAGCATCGGGAATTATATTATATGATATGCTATATAATATAAGAATATTTCGCGATAATAAGTATGTCATATGCAAATAAGAATGATTGGTACTTCGTGTTTGATGGCCCTGCGAAAGATTTTCCCGGAGGATACTACTACCATAAACCAACAGGCGAAAAATATTCATGGGAGCGAGGCATTCAAGATAAGGTGACAATCGAAGACGAGCTCCACATTTATAATGGATGGTGGTTGGATAACGGTTAACCCGTAGCTACTTCACAAACACCATATCAAATACCTCCTTAATTGTTTCAACCGAGTGAAAACATATCCCTTCTAATATGGGATTATCTCTATATTTCTCCATAAATTCGTCGAAGTCTTTATCATTTTCTTTTGGATAAATAAAATGTTTTACACCCGACCGAATGCCTCCCATTATTTTCAGAGGTAGCCCACCAATTGCGGTAACCTTGCCCTGCAGGCACATTTCGCCGGTAATCGCGTAATCGCACCGAATCTTTTTTTTAGTAAAAATACTATACATAACAACTGTTATTGCTGTTCCCGCGGAAGGCCCATCCTTTGGCGTGGCGCCTTCCGGAACGTGAATATGAAGACCCTGATATTTTGTTTTATGCATATCTTCCTGAAGTGTGATCATTTGCTTTTTCGTAAGCAAAGACCATGCAAGTGTTTTCGCGACCTTCATACTTTCTTTCATTACGTCTCCTTGCATTCCTGTTAATTTTAAATCCAAAAAGTTATTGCAAGGATAAAGTCTTGCCTCGATAGGTAACACCCCTCCCTGTCCGACGGAATTCGCCCATAGACCGGTAATAATTCCTACAGATGGAGAGGTATTTACCATTTTTATTCGAACAGACTGTCTGTTTTTCAAATATTTATTTTTAATATCATCCTGTGTGATACATATTGGAAGGGTTACATTAGTACTGTCTTTTAAAATAGCGATATTTATCTCTCCAACTATTTCGAATAAAATCTCTTTTAGTTTACGAACACCAGACTCGCAAGTATATTCAGTAATAATATATTTAATTACATCATCGCCAATATCTATCATGTCGACCAGCCCCATATTTTTGAATATCTCGGAAAATAAGAATTTTTTGGTGATGGTAATTTTATTTTCAAGGCTTAAAAAGTCGAATTTAATGCGATGTATGCGGTCAAGTAAAATGCGATCAATAATATCGGCATTATTGTAGGAGAAAATAAACAAGGCCTTTGATAAATCCAGGTCGACACCGTTGAAATACTTATCTTGGAAGGAGTCGTTTTGCGTGGGGTCTATAAGATGAGTCAAAATGCCGATTATTTCTTTGCCATGCTCAGTTTGGCTAACTTTGTCTAGTTCATCTATAAAAATAATGGGGTTCATACATTTGTTGTCCATTAGTATATCTACAATCTTCCCCCACGTCGACCCAACATATGTATAATTATGTCCATCTAATGTGCTTCCATTAGATGAACCGCCTACCGCGATAAAAGAGAATGGACGAGGGACACCCTCGTCGTCCTGTAAGCATTTCGCAATCCCCTTTTTAGCGAAAGATGTTTTACCTACACCAGGAGGTCCCTCAAATCCGAAACAATATCCTGTTTTCTCTCCATTAATCCACTGTCCTATAATACGCTCTATTTGTCTCTTTGCTTTATCGTGCCCGTGTACGGAGTCATCCAGTATATTTTTGACATCCGACAAGTAGGTTTTTATTTTGGCTTGTTTACTATTAATATCTGCACTGTTCGTTTCAAGAAGTTTAACATGGTTATTATCAATACATTTATACTTTTTTGATATTTCTGCAATAATCGCCGTATTATCCTTATTATGTTGAATAAACGCAAGAATTTGCTGTATCATATACAGCGAACGTTTTCCGGAGTGGCATAGTTTGGAATATTTTATATTATGTTTTTTAAGAATAACATTAATATGGCATACATACTCCACCAATTCATCGCGTTTCATTTTATTTAGTTTAGCCGAAACGCCCTTAATCAATTCATTATAAAATTGTTCCTGGTAATTTTCCTCTAGTATTTTTATATATTTAAATACTTCAACACTGGTATAGTTTTTTTTTATAGGAAATAAAGAGGCGTTCTTATCGGAAGGCTGTAACTTTTCAACAAGAGAATTAAAAATATTAACACAATCGTCGATAACACTCAGTATTGGTTCGTTACGGTATATACCGAATGGAATGCGCAGAAGGCCTTCAAGATATTGTCGTGCCTTAGACCCAGAATCTTCCGATTTCGCTTTCACTTCTTTTAATTTATGCATCGCCTTTTCTTTAATAGTATCATCGGCCTTTAATAGACAAATCTGTTGTTCGAGAGGGATCTTGTTTGTGTCTATATTTGTCAAGTGGTTGGTATAGTTTATTGTTTGTCTCATTGCATCCCTGAAATGCTTTTTTATTGCCCACGGGAGACTATCGAATAATATGGTTTGTTCAACAGAGTCGATGTTACCATTTACGTCATTTGATAACAAGTCATATAATAGGTATGCTAAATACTGATATTCGTGCTCACACGATTTAATAAGCAACTGAATAATTGTTGTGCGTTGACCATATAACTCGCTGTTGATAAACTCTTTTGTAACCTGTGAAATTGTTTTTTGTTTAATTAACACGAGTTGATTTATATAACCAATAAATCGTGCATATAGTTTATCGTCATCGTATACAAGTATGTCCTTTAAAGACATACTTTCGAGGAAAATATTAAATTCGGGTGAGTGATATTCGGGTCCTGCGGGGCGGTTGTCTTTAAAATTCTTCAATTTATCATCTACGAAAGAATAGTTTAGACAGCTTAACATAATATCGTCTACCATAGCGCTTACAATAAGTGTTGTTCTCTCTGTGGTGTTTTGAATAGCAAACTTAATACCATAAACCTTTGTTTGGAATGATTTGCTTGTGCGCCCCAGGTCGAAGCACTCCAACGTATCGGCGGACTCTACTATCGTGAAATCTTCAACAATGCGATTCTTCTGTATCAGTTTGTTTTTTTTGGGATGATCTGCTTTCCACCGAATGGCTTTGTATGAAATAGGGTGGACATATTTCTTCATCACATCGTATCTAGCAAGAAATCCTTTTTTTTTAACGCGGAGTTTAACGAAATCCTGACCGAAGCATATATTAATAAGATCATCGATATTTTCGGTGCCATACGATTTGAATATTGCGGATAGTTCGCTATTTAATTCCTGCAATTTTTGAATGACTTGGTCCGCGTCATATGTTTGTTTTTTTTGAATAGGATATAGAATTGTTTTTAACGAGGAGAATATATTTTCAAGCGATAGGTTGCACATATTATATTCGTTGGCTCCTAGAATATCTAGTGATTTATATCTCTGCACAGCGAGGATGGTGCGCTTTGTTATATTCTGCAAGTGAGCAATTTTTTTAATGATAGTCGGCGTTATGGATGTAGATGAAATATCAATATTTAAATTGCTATTATTCGGTATAATCTTATTCATTATATGGAATATACAATAAAGATGAGAAAAGAATTATGATTTATTTGCAAAATTGCTAAATATACATATATTGAATAAATGAATATGAGATAGACTATACATATAGCTGACTTATCCGATGGATTCGTTTATAGATGCTTGGAATTAATAGCGATTGTTGGGGATTTGCATATATTTTTCCCGATAGTTAATTTGTTAATATTATATAAACCATAAAATTTATATAATACAATGGGCATACCTAGCTATTTCTCACATATCGTTCGGAGCCATCGTTCTATTATAAAAAAATACAATCCTCTGGTAACAAAAATGGATAATCTTTATTTGGATTGTAATTCTATTATATATGATAGCGTGCGAGAGATAACGGATATTCATAACAGTCGGGCATTTGAGAAAAGATTGATCGAATTGGTGAACAAAAAAATAGTATATTATATAAATTTAATAAAACCAAGACGCCGTGTATTTATTGCGTTTGATGGAGTTGCGCCTGTCGCGAAATTAGACCAGCAGAGGAACCGGAGGTATAAATCTTGGTTTGAAAAACATATTTGCGAAACGGTCGACGGTTCGCAGAAGAGCAGTACATTTCAATGGAATACTGTATCTATTACGCCGGGCACAGAGTTTATGGATAAACTTAGGCGCGGCGTGCATCAATTTTTCAGAAACAAGAAGAAGTTCGGTCTCGAAGAGCTGATTGTGTCGCCTTCAGATGAGGCGGGAGAAGGAGAACATAAAATATACGAATACATACGTGATAATGCGGTGTATCACGAGTCGTCTTCGACAGCTATATATGGACTAGATGCTGACTTAATTATGCTTACGCTAAATCATCTCCATATAAGCAATCGGTTATATTTATTCCGCGAAACCCCGCATTTTATAAAAAGCATAGACCGAACATTAGACCCAAATACGAATTATTTGATGGATATACCAGAGTTGGCGATTAAACTGGTGGAGGATTTTCGAAGTGACTTAAAAAACAATAATGGAGCGTGCTCCCCACAAGAACAGAAGCGGGTTATATTTGATTATATTCTATTGTGTTTCTTCTTGGGGAATGATTTTATGCCGCACTTCCCTGCGTTAAATATTAGAACAGATGGAATAGCTCGTTTAATTGGGACGTATAAGGACGTTCTGATGTCTAAGAAAGAATATTTGACAGATGGAAAAAATATAATATGGAAGAATTTGCGGAAGTTTATTGGTGCGTTGAGCGAGAATGAGCATTCTTATATTACAACAGAATATGGGAAGAGGCGCAAGCTGAGGCCTCGGTATAATAAAGATAAAGAGGAGGACCGCGTGTTCAACGCACTAATGGACGTGCCGATTAAGGATAGGGGGTGCGAAGAATATATAAATCCCTTTGAGGGAGGGTGGCGAGAGAGATATTACAAAGAATTATTTGGAATAGATATAGATGATACGAGGTGTAAAGAAATATGCAAGAATTATCTGGAAGGGTTAGAATGGACAATGAACTATTATACAACGGGGTGCAAGGATTGGCGCTGGACATATAAGTATGAGTATCCCCCGCTGCTGGTTGATTTAGCGAAATATATTCCGTATTTTGACGTGGAGTTGTTAGAGAAGAGAGATAAAAACCCTGTAAAAGATTGGGTGCAGTTATCGTATGTTGTCCCTCGCCCATATTTGGGCCTTTTGCCGAAAGGGTTGGATAAGAGACTATTGGAAGCTCACGATGACTGGTATGCGACGGATTGCGCGATTAAATGGTCGTTCTGTAGATATTTTTGGGAATCTCACGTGATCTTACCTGATATAGATATCGATAAGCTGGAGATGTTGTAGTGAATATTCTAATATATACCACGCCGATTAACGTATTATCGTTAGATGTATCATATGCTACGATAATATTGGCGTGTGTGAATTGTTTTTGAATAATTTCAATATTTGAGAATACATTGTTAATAAATCTGCCACAATTTTTAACACATCCGACTATAATACATTTCTGTTTTCCATCTATTTATAATAGATATATTATTTATATGAGTTTATTAGGTTGCACCAATAGTTGAGATATAATTTAGAATAATTAAATTGATTATTCTCAAATTTATTTTTAAAACACCTAATAGTATTATTCAATAAATCTATATCTATATCTTCCCATTTTTTTACAATTAATACAGGTAAGTCTGCGTATAAATTATCAATATGAGATGTTTTAACTATTGGAATACAACCAAGAATAAGCGCTTCCCAGTTACGATGACAATCAAGACCTCCCCCGTGCGGGCAAATTGCAAAAGCAAATTGTTTTTGTTTATTCCACGTATCATTTCTGGGTACTTTATTTTTTTCATAGTAAACCAATTCTTTATCAATATTACTATATGCATCTTTGCGGTCATAACCTAGTTTTGTATTCATAGTAAAATGAAAATTAGCATAGCATTTTGTATTACGACTCCAAAAAGGGAGGGAGCCGTCTTTTGTCGTTTGCAACATTTTTTCTTGTTCTTGGCAACTACTAATTGGTCCCCATAATGGTTGTTGTGTTAATGTATGATAATCTAGTCCTATCGGCATCTTAGTAATTTTATTATGGTCCAACGTCATATTTTGGCAAAACCAATGAATTAACCGTTTATCTTGTAATAGATTATTCAGGTCGTTATTACTTAATATTTCATTTGGAATTGTGTCATCACAATCACCCGAAACTAAAATAAAGGGTTTTTTAATTATCGGTAGCATAATCCTAATAAAATGAGGGATTGCTCTACTACATACATATATAGATGGGTTTTTAATATTTGTAATATAATTAGGTTCTAAATATTTATGCAATACTCTGATACTAGAATGTGGATTTTGGGAATGGTAGTCACACGATTTTAGAATACCTCTACTGGAAACATACGCATTATTTTCTTGCATATTATAGTGATTATATATTATTATTTAAATACTAAAGAATAGTATTCTAATATATATTAGAATATAATCTAATATATATTATACTATGCCAATTAATCTATTGCTGCGGCACCACCAAATGCACAATATGTTTGCAACGTCGAATGGTTATGTCGAAAGACATATGCAACGACAGATGCAAGACAAAAATAAAAGGGTTATGTTTTTAAGAAAACAAAGACAACTCCAGCTTACGCGAGATAAACAGAAACGAGAGAAACAGAACCGAGAGAAACAGAACCGAGTGAAATACACCCAAAATTCAATCCAGATGAATCTGGGAATACGTGACGCATCTAAGCCAAATACGAAAAAGGAAATTCATCGACAAATATGTTTATCTAACCTACCTTTTCTCCGAAATATTAAAATTAATAATTTCGGAGATAAGAGTGGTGTAAAAGAAACTGTTTTAATAGAATTTCGCCCTTTGCCACATTTAGAATTTTTATTGAGAAATACAATTATTAAACTAAACGATTGGAATCATACCTTTGTATGTGGAACAAAAAATTACGAGATGGTGAAGAAAATGTGCGAGACCATTCATAAGGATACTGAATCAAAAATAAAGATAATAAAGCTTGATATAGATAATCTGGTTCCCAAGAAATATAGCGATCTGTTAATGACAAAGGATTTTTGGAATAGATTTGTTGGCGAAAAAATTCTTATATACCAAGAAGATACGATGTTATTTCACGGAAATATATCGCCCTTCTTGAAATACGATTATATAGGAGCACCGTGGAAAATCCCCAGCGGTCTTAATAAGAATGGAGTAGGGAACGGTGGATTTTCTCTACGGTCAAAGTCAATAATGATAGAATGCATCGATAAAATAAAGCCTTTTAAGAGTGGGTATATCCCAGAAGATGTATATTTTTCAAAGTCGATGATAGATAATAATTTAGGGACGGTTGCGCCACACGGTATCGCAAATACGTTTTCTCAGGAGACATTGTCTAGTGCTAATCCGTTGGGAGGGCATTGTTTTTGGCTAGCAGATAATAGAATTGATAATAATTATTATATGAATGCTTATCGATAGATATATTAATAGTTCTGTAATCGATTAAAATATCTATTTTAATATATTTTAATATGTTATACATAATGAACCAACGAGGGATAACCCATCATCAACAAATGCAAAATATGTTTACCAATGCCAACGGGTATGTAGAAAGACATAAACATCGACAGGAACAGGTGCAAAAACAGAAGGCTTTTCAGATGCAAAGACAGAAGGTTATGGGGATGCAAAGACAGAAGGCTATGGGGATGCAAAGACAGAAGGCTGTTGTCGGAGCGGCGGCGGTGGGTGAATGGCGGCGGCGGGAAACTATGAGGGTGCAAAAAGAGACAGAGGATGGTCGTAAACTACCATATCGACAGTCTCGGGGAGGAATAAGTATGTCTGAAGAATATAAGAAAACCGAATATTATATTAATTCAAAAATATATAAAGCGGAAATCCCAAAATATAAAGTGTGTTTTATTACATCTATATTCGCCGATAGTTATAAAGACATAGATCACGTAGGATTTTTTAATAAAAATAATAATTATGATTATTATCTGTTCACAAATCTAGATAAAAATTTATTTAAAACGACGTGGGACGTAATAAATGTTGAAGATAAATTTTTAAAAAACTTAAAAAATAATATTTATAAATCCAGATTTATAAAGTTTATGGGATGGGACTACATAAAAACTGTCTTAAATAAAGAGTATGATGCAATATTTTATTGCGACGGACATTTATATCCTAAAGATTATATTAAATGGGACATTTTGGTAGATAATATGTCAACATCTGATTCGGAAATAATGCAATCACTGCATCCATATAGAAAAAATAGTGTTTATGAAGAATGTAAATGTATAGTTCAATCTAAAAAGGATAGTAAGAAAAACATGGACTCAATGATATCTTATTTAAAAAAAAATAATACGCCACACAATATTTCAATGTACGAAAACACTGTATTTTGTTATAATCCAAACAATGTAAAACTACAAGAAGCACTCAAAGATTTTTGGAATATATATTCAACTACTTGTTTAACACATCGGGACCAACCACTGTGGGCTTATATTTGTTGGAAGCATAATATCAACCCAATCATATTTAATAATATTAATATACGCCATACTATTCACGATATATTATATAATAAAACTAGGCAAGGTTTTAATAATCATAGTTATGTATAAATAATATTATACAATATCTATAAAAATATAATTGTTATAGTAGTTAATTCGTTAGTTAAGAATAGAAGAATAAAACCGAATTATTTAACGATTATAATATTATAATATTATAATATTATATTGCATATTATCCATAATAATTAATTAAGAATTTCTATATATTTTAAGATTATATTTTCTATTTTTAACCGTTCTTTTACTTTTTTCATGATGGTTAATCCTCTATTCCACAAAATTTTTGATGAATTGTAATCATCTATAACTAGTTTGAACATTTTATGACATTCATCTTCGTGAGAACTTTTTAGTATAAAAGGATAATCTACTGGTAAAATGTCTTTAATTGCCTCATCATAAGTTGTAATTATATTATGATTTAGTGCGGACGCAGTAGCAATCTTTGCAGTAGTTTTAAATTTTGATACATCTTTATTAGGATCTCTAATATTAATATCACACTGAAAATGGACTTCATTCGGAATATTATATGTGGTGTATGTTACGGGAAAATTTATATTATTACTAATAACATTATTAGTAACATCTTTGCCAATCTCTGTATCAAAAAAAACAATAGGAAATTTTTTCATCAAATTTTTATAATGTAAAAAATTGTCTGTATGTAACAGAGATTTTATTGATCCCATATACCCAAATACAAGTTTATTATAGCCTACCGTTTTTGTTGTAGACAAACGATTATCCCAATGATGATATATAACACTAGTGTTTCCTTTGAATTTTGTATTACTTTCAAAGTAATTTTTCATGAATATATTATTGACAATAAGCCTGTCGTATATATTATTATTTAGACTATGAATAATTTCATTTTTATTATACAAATATTTATCAACAATATCAAGTATTTGGGTATTAGAATTTGATAGTAAAGTAATATATTTACTGCCTAAATGACCAATCCAAATAATTATAGAATTTTTAACATCACTCAATTTATCAATAGAATTCAGCTCAATTGTTTGAGTTAAAATTCTGTAATGTGACGGAAGTGCATTTTTAATATGTTGTGCTCTAAGTAATGTAGAACCGGCATTTATGTTTTTAACAATAAGATAAATATGTTTCATAATTTATATATTATTAATTATATTATTAATTATATTATATACTAATTTTATCTATATAATCAGACAGATTCATTAGACCACAAAGAAGAGTTGTGCTAGGACTATAATCAAGATCTCTTTTAGCTTTACTTATATCAGCATATGTGTGTGGCACGTCTCCCAACTGTTCTTCAAGTTGATTGTAATTAGCAGGTTTACCCGTAACCTTTTCACAAGTAGAAATAAATTCATTTAAAGTTACCGGATTTGAATTTCCCAAATTATAAATTTCACTTTTAATATTTTGTTGGTTATCAATTGCAGCAACTATACCACTTACAATATCGTCAATATAAGTATAATCCCGAGACGATGAGCCATCGCCATATTTATCAAATTTTGTACCATTTTTTATAGCACTGATGAATTTATATGGTGCCATATCAGGTCTTCCTCTTGGTCCATATACTGTAAAAAAGCGCAACCCTATATTTGTTATACCATATAATTGGTTGTATGTTTTTGCATATAACTCCATCGCCATTTTACTACACGCATAAGGACTATTGCACGTTTTTATTGGATCATCCTCCGAGAAAGGAACTTTTTTGTTTAATCCATAGACACTGCTGCTGCTAGCATAAACAATATGTTTTATTTTGTTTTTTACACATTCCTCAAGAATATGAATGAATCCACCTATATTTACCCTTTCATACAATAATGGATTTTGCAAAGAATATCTTACACCGGCCATTGATGCAAGATGACATATTTTATCTGGTTTCCAATTACTAATTATATTTGTTGTACATATATCATCCTTTTTAAAAGTAAAATTTTCATAATTTTTTAATAGTTTAATATTTTTTAGTTTGATATCTGTCGAATAATAATCATTAATATTGTCTATTCCCATAACATCATCTCCGCGATTTAAAAGAAATTCACTTACGTGTGAACCAATAAATCCTGCACACCCTGTTACCAATATTTTCATTATATATTATTATTTAAATTTTGTTTAATATAGTTTTCAACCTAACTTAAATATATTAATATGGATTATAATTTGGATATATTTTATATAATATTTATATAATGAAAATAGGCATTATAGGAAATGGATTTGTAGGAAAGGCAACTTTTATTCTTGGTTGTAAAGATGTTGAAGTAATAGCATACGATAAAAATCCACAGTGTTGTATACCACTAGGAACAACACTAAAAGATTTAAATAAATGTGATATAGTTTTTATTTCTGTACCAACGCCTATGAAAAAAGACGGATCATGTCATTTAAATATAATTACAAGCGTATTAGATGAATTAAAACAAAATAACTTTAAAGGTACAATAGTATTACGATCTACAGTTCCGCCCGGGACATCAAAAGAACTAGGATGTTGTTTTATGCCAGAATTTTTAACCGAAAAAAATTTTGAGCAAGATTTTATCAATAATAAAAAATGGATTTTTGGTGTAGACAAATCAAAATACGATGAGGTACAAAAAAATATATTAGGAAAGGTGATTGAATTAGCAAATACTAATAATAAAATAAAACACAATACAGTTGAGTTTATGACAACTGAAGAAGCAGAAATGGTGAAAATGTTTAGAAATGTATTTTTAGCAACAAAAGTGTCTATTTGCAATGAGTTTGCACAATATTGTGAGAAAAAAGAAATAAATTATGAGAATGTTAGACGAGTTGCAACTGAAGACGAGAGAATTGGAGAAAAACATAGCAAGGTTCCAGGCCATGATGGTAAAAAAGGTTTTGGCGGAACGTGCTTTCCAAAAGATACATCAAGTATGCGCAATGAGATGGTAAATGTTGGGATGAAACCCTATATATTAGATGCGGTTATTGAGAGGAATAATAAAATGGATCGACCTTTACAAGATTGGAAAAAAGATGTTGGTAGAGCAACTATTTAGATTATTGTATTTAGTTGACCAATATAAAAAATTTTTAAAAATAGAGAATTAAATGCGGTGGTAGATTTTATTATTTCAAAACAATGTAATAATATATTTATTGGTAATTTTAATTTTAACGGAATGAACGGTTCTTCGTTTAGTTATTATTTTAAAAAATTACCAATAAATATATTATATAGATATATCATGGACAATATTAATGATATATTATTTAAACTACATGAAGAGATTGAGTTTACCAATAAAAAAGAACTTATGCGAGAAATACCAGAACAGCTAATGGTATTAACCCATCTAAAACCAACAGACATTGTTTTGGAGTTTGGAGGATCAATCGGAAGGAATACGTGCATTATATGTAAAATATTAAATGATTCTTCAAATTTAGTTACAATTGAACCAAATGAGACGGAAAGGATAGGTTTAGAAAAAAACAAATTATTAAATAAATTTAAGTTTAATATTGAACCGAGCGTTTTATCCACAACACCATTATATATACTTGAATGGCACTCTTTTAAAGAAGAAATAAAAGATTCTATTAAAATCGAATGCATCGACTGGACAAATTTAAACGAAAAATATAAATTAAAATTTAATGTTTTAATTATTGATAATGAGGGAAATTTTGTTGATAATTTAAAAGAATTCCCCGAGATGTTAGCTGACATAGAGCTAATATCGATTGAGCACGACTTCAATAATATAGAAGATTTGGATTATTTTAATAATTCCATGAAAGTAAATTCTTTCTTTATGATTGATAAATATATGAAGACTGATGAATATGGACCAGGAATCGATTGGATTGATGGAGTAAAAGATGACCCAATATTTATTTCTGTTTGGAAAAAAATGAAAAATAATTTTATTAACAATTAAATTCTAATAACTTATTAATGTTATCAGAACATAATAGATGAGTGTTTTCATTTATTTTTTGTATGGACCAGTCCCACCACTTTATTTTTAATAAATGTTCGATTACCTTTTCTGAAAAACGATATTTAATAAGTTTCGCAGGATTACCTCCAACAATTGAGTATGGGTCAACGTCCTTAACAACGTGAGATTTTGATGCAATTACTGCACCGTCGCCAATTTTAACACCGGACGCGACAGACGAACCTTCACCTATCCATACATCATTTCCGATGATTACGTCACCTTTTCCAGACGGATGTCCTTTACCGTCAAACTTATTAAAAACTTTTTGATTAATATGTCCAAATGGGTAGGTTGTTACCCAGTCGGTTCTATGATTCGCATCTAAATATATTGTGATATTATTAGCGATAGAACAAAATTTTCCTATTTTAACTTTATACTTATGAGTAAAGTCTAATAATGATATATTATCTGAACCATATGTATAATCTCCAGTGATTATTGTCATATAATATTTAACAATATTATATTTAAGTTGGTGTTATTTTTATTATCTTAAACCAACATATTAATCCCCTCCAAAAAACTAACCATAATACCCCATCCTAAATCTTTCAACTTTTGATTACTTATATAATATCTCTGATCATTGAATGGTCTATCTTCAATATACGTAATCCACTTATCATAATCGGTTGTTCCACATATTTTTTCAATAAGCATCTTCGCGACATCCATAATAGAATACTCCATACCTTCATCACAACCAATATTGTAGATCTCGCCAATCTTTCCCCGCTCTAATATTGTCTGGAACGCGGTTGCGGTATCGTGTGAGTGCAAAAACGCTCTCACGCAACTACCATCTCCTTGTATCGTCACTTTCTCTCCAGCCTTAAGTTGTTGGATAAACCTAGGAATAACCTTTTCGGGATATTGATTCGGTCCAAACACATTATTTCCCCGAGTAATCACAATCGGCATACCAAAAGAGTGGTTATAGGATTGTGCCATTAGTTCAGCACCTGCTTTCGTCGCCGCGTATGGATTCGTGGGACACAGCACAGAATGTTCTGTTTTGTGCACCTCGCCAACATCCAACATAGACTCACCATACACTTCATCGGTAGAAACATGAATAAACTTCTTAATCTTGCCATAAAGACGTGTTGCTTCCAGGAGTGTGTGCGTGCCAACAATATTGTCGTTTGTGTATTGAAGCGCGTCTGTAAAAGAATTTTGCACGTGAGACTGTGCAGCAAAGTGAACAACGTGTGTAGGTTGGTGGGCTGTGAGAATGTGGGTAACTAAATCCATCGAACACACATTTCCTTTCACAAACGTATACCGTGTGGAATCGCGCCATACCGAATCAACATTTGTCTCGCTCGCACAATAATACATTGCATCGATGTTAATAAGATTAATTTTATCAAACTTCTCCATAATTAGGTTAATAAAGTTTGAACCGATAAATCCACAACCACCCGTTACTAACAAAACAGTATCCTTCGTGTTTTCAAAATCCGTTCCTAGTTGAAGTAAAGATACCTCGGTATCACGATTTTCTGTAACACATTTATTTATTTTGTAATTTTCTAACATTTCTCTCACGCTTTCTTTTATAGGTTTGATTTGGGGAAACATTTTCTCTAATCTACTTGTGTCTAAGAAGTTATTAGAGCGTTCGGACGCCAGTATCTTGGCTTGCTCCTCCAGGGAGAAATTCTCCCACGTAAAATGCGGGTCGACGTGATCACGATACATTTCTAATATTTCATTGTGACTAATGAGACCAGGATTAGTTAAGTTCATCGTTCCAGTGACACTATCTTGCATCATTTTAACGACAAGCGGCAATAACTCAGGCAATACCGACATAGAATTTGGTATAGAACATATTTTTTTGTAGGTTGTAATTTTTGTGATGAAATTTCTGGGATTATCCTCGTTTGTAATCGGCATACGTATTCTCAGATTAAGGGTGTTACCTCCTATCATCGTAATAAGACGGTCGGTAAAACCTTTGGCGGTAGAATATCCCGAACCAAAAAAGTTTGGTAGACTATTTTCTAAAAATCCTGACTCTTCTTTGCCGAAAGGGTGGTCTTCATCGTACGTAAAGATACACCCCGTTCCTAGGTAGGTATAATGAATATTCTGAGAGTTACATAGTATAGCAAGTGATAGTGGAGAGAAAAGATTATCGCGTAAATTATCTTGTAATTTTCCCGGTTGTTCTAAATAATCTATCGTAGAATACTTTTTGCCGCAGATTTCTCCGTGCGTTCTCCCAATAAAAGAAATTACATTGGTGGGCGAAATCCGTTTTAATTCTTCATCGAGCTTATCTGTGTCGTCTACACGAGCGGTACCAATA
>Ga0206126_10000768_pt1 | contig 41749 bp, 28 predicted proteins | sample Helgoland_Spring_5_FD_148621 | JGI IMG/M metagenome (GOLD analysis project Ga0206126, IMG submission 148621) | Pelagic subsurface seawater microbial communities from Kabeltonne, Helgoland, North Sea - Helgoland_Spring_Bloom_20160412_1 | ecosystem: Environmental > Aquatic > Marine > Epipelagic ...
CGAGCTTAAATGACGGATATCAATTTGACTCCCAAATTCCAAGCGTTCCTTTAAAAAGACTCTAGCTCCTAAAACATCAAAGAGTTCAACTTGATATAATGAGCTATTTGAGTCTATATGAATGATATCTTGACTTGGATTCGGATAAATATTAAAGATTGTTTCTGAGACCTTGTTTTGAGACAGTGTTGAGCTTTCTACAATATGTAATGTTTGATTAACAGGAACATTATACAAAATATCTTCAACACCACTTAACCATGTAACCTTAACGTAATCTAATGTTGTATAATTACCAACACCAAAAAACTCTGCTCCTGAATTTTGACTTGTATAACCTTCCCCATTTAAAGTATATCGATACTGCTTATTACTGTCTTTAGAAATCTCAATCCAAGAGCCAATACCCATCCTATTGGTAGTACTTCCCTCTAAAGTTATCTTTAACCAATTATTAAACTCTGTATTAGAGTTTAACCAAAGAAAATGATTGTCAGGCTCATTATTCAATACCGATATATCAGGTAAACCATCATTATTGATGTCTCCAATAGCATTTGAATAGCTTTCCGCAATGTCTGTGGAAAACCCTGCACTTGAAGGTATCGTAAAAATACCATTGTCATTTTGATAAAATGCCGATGGTAGTTGGCCGCTTGTCCCATCTCTCATGCCACTCACATAGAGATCAAGGTCACTATCATTGTCAGCGTCTAAAAAAACTGCTCCCCATGAAATACTTTGAAAGAGCGTCCCATTACTACTAGCAATATTAGTAAACGTTTCATCTCCATTATTTTCAAGAAAATAATTTCCACTTGACGTGTTGGTTATATAAATATCTAAAAATCCATCACTATTGTAATCCCCAATTGTTGTTGACATGGCATCCATTGTGATTCCGGAACCAGAACTTGAACTCACATCTGTGAAGGTTCCGTTACCATTATTTTTATATAGAATATTAGAGGTTGTAAATCTATCATTTGCAATGTAGATATCCTGCCAACCGTCATTGTTGAAATCAAAAAAAGATGCACAAAATGATAAATGATTTAGATTACTAATCCCAGCAGAACTACTCACATCCGTAAAAGTTGCATCTCCATTGTTTCTGTATAATAAATTTGGCTGTAACCCATTAGCCATATCCCGATTTGATATGAAAACATCAAGATAACCATCATTATTATAATCACCCCAAGAACCTCCCCATGAATTCATAATACTCGTAGACAACCCTGATGATTCCGTAATATCGGTGAAATTCATAAAACCATCATTGAGATATAATTGATTTGAAGCATTGTTACTCACAACAAACAAATCATTATCACCATCATTATCTATATCAACCCAATTAAGCTGACGTGTATCACTGTCATTATCGACCCCATCAAAACTTATCGAAACAAAAACCCCACTATTATTTTGAAAAAAATAAAGTGGATCTCCATCTTGTGAAGCGTACGATAAATCATCCCAACCATCATTATTGAAGTCGAAAAATGACATCCCTCCAACAAAGGCACCATTCCCATGAGAAACATTAATGTTTTGACTCGATGAAATTTCAGAAAATGAAATTTGAGCAGGCAACCTCCAAAAACTTAAAACAAAAACAAAACAGATATATAAGTTTACTTTCATTACAAATCCTTTACACATTGAATGATTTGAGCTACCCCTCTATAAATTGACGAACAATTGGTGATTAATTAAATTCTGAGAACTAACTAGTCAACAATTATTTTTTTTATAATTCTCTTTGCCTTGGCCTTAAATTTCAAATAATAAACACCCGAGCTTAAATGACGGATATCAATTTGACTCCCAAATTCCAAGCGTTCCTTTAAAAAGACTCTAGCTCCTAAAACATCAAAGAGTTCAACTTGATATAATGAGCTATTTGAGTCTATATGAATGATATCTTGACTTGGATTCGGATAAATATTAAAGATTGTTTCTGAGACCTTGTTTTGAGACAGTGTTGAGCTTTCTACAATATGTAATGTTTGATTAACAGGAACATTATACAAAATATCTTCAACACCACTTAACCATGTAACCTTAACGTAATCTAATGTTGTATAATTACCAACACCAAAAAACTCTGCTCCTGAATTTTGACTTGTATAACCTTCCCCATTTAAAGTATATCGATACTGCTTATTACTGTCTTTAGAAATCTCAATCCAAGAGCCAATACCCATCCTATTGGTAGTACTTCCCTCTAAAGTTATCTTTAACCAATTATTAAACTCTGTATTAGAGTTTAACCAAAGAAAATGATTGTCAGGCTCATTATTCAATACCGATATATCAGGTAAACCATCATTATTGATGTCTCCAATAGCATTTGAATAGCTTTCCGCAATGTCTGTGGAAAACCCTGCACTTGAAGGTATCGTAAAAATACCATTGTCATTTTGATAAAATGCCGATGGTAGTTGGCCGCTTGTCCCATCTCTCATGCCACTCACATAGAGATCAAGGTCACTATCATTGTCAGCGTCTAAAAAAACTGCTCCCCATGAAATACTTTGAAAGAGCGTCCCATTACTACTAGCAATATTAGTAAACGTTTCATCTCCATTATTTTCAAGAAAATAATTTCCACTTGACGTGTTGGTTATATAAATATCTAAAAATCCATCACTATTGTAATCCCCAATTGTTGTTGACATGGCATCCATTGTGATTCCGGAACCAGAACTTGAACTCACATCTGTGAAGGTTCCGTTACCATTATTTTTATATAGAATATTAGAGGTTGTAAATCTATCATTTGCAATGTAGATATCCTGCCAACCGTCATTGTTGAAATCAAAAAAAGATGCACAAAATGATAAATGATTTAGATTACTAATCCCAGCAGAACTACTCACATCCGTAAAAGTTGCATCTCCATTGTTTCTGTATAATAAATTTGGCTGTAACCCATTAGCCATATCCCGATTTGATATGAAAACATCAAGATAACCATCATTATTATAATCACCCCAAGAACCTCCCCATGAATTCATAATACTCGTAGACAACCCTGATGATTCCGTAATATCGGTGAAATTCATAAAACCATCATTGAGATATAATTGATTTGAAGCATTGTTACTCACAACAAACAAATCATTATCACCATCATTATCTATATCAACCCAATTAAGCTGACGTGTATCACTGTCATTATCGACCCCATCAAAACTTATCGAAACAAAAACCCCACTATTATTTTGAAAAAAATAAAGTGGATCTCCATCTTGTGAAGCGTACGATAAATCATCCCAACCATCATTATTGAAGTCGAAAAATGACATCCCTCCAACAAAGGCACCATTCCCATGAGAAACATTAATGTTTTGACTCGATGAAATTTCAGAAAATGAAATTTGAGCAGGCAACCTCCAAAAACTTAAAACAAAAACAAAACAGATATATAAGTTTACTTTCATTACAAATCCTTTACACATTGAATGATTTGAGCTACCCCTCTATAAATTGACGAACAATTGGTGATAACAAATTCTTCATCTGTTCCATCGAAGTTAGCATAACTATTTATAACACTTTCTCCATCGAAATCAACAAATGCTAATCTAAAAAATAATTCATGCTTTTGAAAATAAAAATCAGTTCCAGGTAATAAAGCTACCCCATAATTATTTAATAAATACTCTGAAAGATCATCACTCGTAGTAATTCCAATGTTTTTAAATTTATTTTGAAAACTATTAAATCCAATCATCATGTAAAAGGCTCCTTGAGGGGCAGTACATTCTAGCCCAGAACTCACTAATTGGTTGTATACAAATTCAGCAATTAATTTTAAAACACTCGAGCAATTAGTTATATGATTTTTTAATGATAAATCATACTCATAAGCAGCAATACTGGCATGCTGTATGGGAGCCGCTACTGCGCTAAAGGTTTCACTAAACAGTGATCTATACATAGATTTTAAGCACCATAAATCTTTTGGTAATGCCATGAAGCCTAAACGATAACCTCCTGCTGAAAAAACTTTACTTAATCCTCCAAACACAATGGTTTTTTCGGGATAATATTTAGAAATACTTGGTGAAAACTCGGTGTTAAAATTTACTTGTGAATAAATTTCATCTGACATGACTATGACATTATGCTTTCTACAAATAACAGCCAAATCTTCCAACTCTTCCTCTTTATAAACTGCTCCTGTTGGGTTGTTAGGGGAATTTAAAATAAGTGTTTTTTGACTATTTCTGTCCCTATTACAGAAAGCGTCTAATTCCTCTGGAGATAACTTAAACTCATCCTTTATACTAGTTTCTAAAATATGATATTGACCATTTTTAGACTTAATTTGTGGTAAATAACTTACCCAACTACCTTTTGGTATTAAAAAAACTCCATCAAGTATCATAATTGTTTGATACAACAATTCTTTACTTCCAGGGCCAATAAATATATAATCTTTGTTAGACTCAATACCCTGATGTCTTTTTAAAAAAACAGAAATTTGTTTTCTTAAAGGTTCTAATCCTATCGTTGGTAAATATGAATTGTCTTTAACGTGCTCTGTTAAAGCAGTGGTTATAGAATTATGAATGGGGAAGGGTGATTGCCCAAATCCAAAATGAAAAACAGAGTTTCCGTTGTGTCGTAATTCTTGAACTTTTTGATTTATAGCTAAGGTTGAAGAAGGCTTTAAATCTTCAATAAACTTATTGACTTGTATCATAATATTTTTAATAATTATAAAAAAAGAGCTTCATAAAGAAGCTCTTTTTTTATAACATAACTTATGTCATTTTATAATGGTGTGATATCGTATTCTGGGTTTCCATCAGCATCGTAGCTAGTTTCGATAACCAAAACAAACTTATCTTGATCCATTACAACATCATATATTTCAATGTTACCATCTACTTCAACGATTAAAATCACGTCTGTACCTGCATTATCATCCCACCAGTCATCAATAAACACTGAACTAAATCCTTCTGGAGGATACACTTCAAATGTTTCAAAAGCTATTGTATCAAACGTATTTGCTAATACTTCACCATTGATGTCCTGATTTCCCGCAATTAAATATAAATCATAGTCATAAAAAGCATCACCCCAAGAAATGGATACAGTAACTGCCGGCGGCACATTAAAAATAGCTTTGTTGTCAACCGCTATTCGTGATCCATCACTCGCACTTCTAACTGTAACAACATAAATACCAGATGACATGAATGTCACTTCAGAACTTCCAACAACTTCTGAAGCAAGAATTGTTGCATCAGAAATCATGTAATCAACACCTTCAACAGCATCTCCGCCATCTTTTGTCACACTGAAAGACACTGTGATATCAGAAGACGGTGCGTTGTTTACACCAACTTCAATTGGCTGCGCAACATTTCCAGGAACAGTTCTTGTTATTTCAGAGGCATCATCAGTTTCAATAAAAACTGTGCTCTGTTGAGAATATTGGTTTGAAACTACATCACTGTAATCATCTGTTCCAATACAACCTACCATAAACAATAATGGCACGACAAGTATAAACTTGTAAACGTATTTTAAATTTTTCATAGTTTTTTTATTTTAATTTGAATGTTATTCTACCAAATACATATCTCCCGTTGAATCCAAATTGTGAAGTTCTACGTGAGAATATAAATTGATCACCATAATTACTTGCCGTTGGCACCTCATCTGGATAAACGTCAAGTAAATTATTAGCTCCAACTGTTAAAGTTATATTATCATCTAATGTATATCCAATAGACAAATCAGTTACAATCTTTTCACCATAAATCACTGGAGAAGCAGACCCTTCAAAGTCAGGATCATTTACCTCACCAAAGTAAACATTACGAAGTAAGAAATTCCAGTTTCCTGCGCTGTACATGTTTGTAAGATTTACTTTTGTTCTTGGCATTGCAGATTCTACGAATCCTTTCGCTCTATCGTCCAACACTTCTTGTCCTAGCACCTCAACAACATCCGTCACTTCAAATTTTCTAAATGACGCCGCTAAGCTATTATTTAAAGTTCCTTGTCCAATTCCCATTTTTTGATCAATAACAATATCAACACCTGAACTCTCAAGATCATATGCATTCATAAAGAACTTAGCTGAACCTGCTGCTGCATCAGAGAAAATCTGTTGTACTTCGGCGTTTTGTCCAGATGAGCTGTAACTTCTTGTTTGTGCAACTCTATCATCAACATTTACAATGTAACCATCTACAGTTAATTTTAAACCTGCTTCTGGTATTTTGGCAGTAAACCCTAAGCTAAAATTCTGAGATGTTTCTTCCTCTAATCCAGGAATACTTAACAATTGTGCCAATCTACTGTTGTTAGCAAAAGTCCCTACTTCATTTGGAACACCTGCTACAAAAAGCGTTGATGTTGCATTGAAATAAATTTGGTGTAAATCAGGCGCTCTAAATCCTGTACTTGCAGCAGCTCTCAAGGCAATATTATCTGTTACTTTATATCGAGACGCAACTTTCCAATTAAAGGTGTTTCCAAAATCATTGTAATCTTCATAACGCAATGCAGCGCTTACTAAAAAGTCTTCCGTGATATCAGCCTCTACGTCTAAGTATCCAGCATAACTATTTCTGTTGGCATCTGTTGCATTTTCTGGTCTGTATCCAGGGAATACTTGAGAACCTCCTGGTACTAAACGACCAAAATAACTGTATACTTTGTCATCGTCAGGAGTTGATGCTGAAACAACATCTCCATTGACATCATAACTAGCCCACGATGCCTCTTCTCCTGCGATCAATTGATAATTTTCTAATCGATATTCTGCTCCAAAGGCTACATTTAAACCTTCAAAAACATCTTCATAAAAATTAGACAAATCTAAATTTGTGGTGTTTTGTGAAAAAGCAAAACCTCCTGCGTTAAATTCTCTTGGAGTTGAAGCTCCCAGAGTTGCATTCGCTGTATTCTCAATTGTAAAATCAAAACTATTTCTTCCAAATGTGTTACTGAAATCAACTTTCCAATCTCCTATATTCCCTTTAATTCCCGTTGCGAATGACTTGTCAACGACTGTTGATGCAATATGTGGTAAAAATCCGTTTTCAAGGGCCGCTGTTGTTCCTCTACCATCAGTGTAAGCTGGTCTTCTGAAAAACCCTGCAGCTAAACCTTCTCTAAAACTTAATCCTCCGAAAGCATAAAACGTTCCTCCATTGTCATCTACAGGTAATTCCATGTTCATCATAAATTTACCACTTCGTAGTTTTGACTGTCCTATTTTCATTCTAAAGTCATCTCTAGTCAATCCTCTTTGTCTTAATTCATACTCGGTTATTGGTTGAGCTCCTCCAGGACCTGCATCAGAAGCAATGATATCAAGAAAATCATCTCCATTTGCGATACCATTGTCATAAACTGACTGAAGTGTTGAATCTAGACTGCCAACATAAGCAGACAAGGCACTAGGGTTCATAGCAAATGCTTGATCGTATCCTAACATTCTTGTAGCTGTGTCAAACATGGTAAATATTGGTTGTTGCATAGAATCACTCCTATTCGTAGCTCCTCTATTTTCTAAGGATCCTGTAAAGTTGATAAAACCTCCATTGTTACCTAAGTCCAAACCATAATTTGCAGAAACCTGAAACCTTTCACCATCCATACCACCTTCATCATATTGTTCTGAATGCTTACTAACATTAGCTCCAGAATTTACCATCAGATTTAATTCATTTGTGTTTTCTCTCAGTACAATATTAATAACACCAGCAATAGCATCACTACCGTATTGTGCAGCAGCACCATCTCTTAAAACTTCAATTTTTGCAATTGCAGCAGCTGGAATAGCGTTTAAATCTGTTGCTACAGATCCCGTTCCAACAGTTCCATTTACATTAACTAACGACGATTTATGACGTCTTTTACCGTTTATTAAGACTAAAACTTGATCTGGACCTAAACCACGTAGAGATGCAGGATCAAGGTGATCAGTACCATCTGATACTGTTTGAGTCGTTGATGTAAATGAAGGCGCAACATAGTTCAATATTTCATTTACAGTCGTTTGAGGGCCTTGGGCTGCTAATTCTACAACGTCAATGACATCAACCGGAACCGGTGTATCAATAGCAGTTCTACCAGCGCTTCTTGACCCTATCAATACTATTTCACTGAGGGCAACCCCATCTTGTAACGAGACATTAACACTTTGAGCAGAATCAACTCCAACTTCTTCTGAGGTATATCCTACAGATGAGACTACTAAAGTCGCGGGAAAGTTGTTGACATTGATATTAAAATTTCCATCGAAATCGGTAGTTGTCCCATTTGATGTCCCTTTTACAACTACATTTGCACCAGGTAAGGGGTTCCCAGTACTTGCCTCTGTAATTGTTCCCGAAACTGTCCCTTGTGCAAAAGAAGTTAACGGAAACATGACCATTATAAACATAAATAGTCTTAAACAGTAAATTTGTTTCATAATAATATTTTATTGATTAGTGGGGGCAAAGTACTAATAATCCCACTTCTTTGCAAAGTTTTTTAAAATAATAGAAAAACAGTCAAACATATTGGATAATATATGGATATTTAAATAATCTAAATGAATATAAGGTGTTTAGAATAATAACTTATTAAATTTGCAAAAATAAAAATACAGCATGTACAGGAGTCACAATTGTGGTGAATTAAATATTTCACACAAAAACGAAGAGGTTACCCTATCTGGTTGGGTACAAAAGTCTCGTAACAAAGGGTTTATTGTTTGGATAGATTTAAGAGACCGTTATGGTATTACCCAATTAGTATTTGATGAAGAGCGTACTTCACTGAAAATACTTGAACAAGCTCAACAGTTAGGACGTGAATTTGTTATTCAAATCCATGGGACCGTTATTGAGCGTGCTGCCAAAAATCCAAATATGATTACAGGAGAAATTGAAATTTTAGTTTCTCAGCTTACCATTTTAAATAAAGCAAATATTCCTCCTTTTACCATTGAAGATGAGACAGATGGAGGAGAGGAATTAAGAATGAAATATCGCTACCTTGATATACGTCGTAATCCAGTCAAAGACAATCTTATATTTAGACACAAGGTCACTCAAGAAGTTCGAAATTATTTAACTAAAGAAGGATTCATTGAAGTTGAAACACCATACTTAATTAAATCAACTCCAGAAGGTGCAAGAGATTTTGTAGTACCAAGTAGAATGAATGAAGGACAATTTTATGCGCTTCCGCAGTCACCCCAAACATTCAAACAATTATTGATGGTTGGTGGATTAGACAAATATTTTCAAATAGTTAAGTGCTTTAGAGATGAGGATTTGAGGGCAGATAGACAGCCTGAATTCACTCAGATAGATTGTGAAATGTCTTTCATCGAGCAGGAAGACATCCTGGATGCTTTTGAAGGACTTACACGTCATTTACTAAAGAAAATAAATGGCGCAGAAGTAGAAAAGTTTCCAAGAATACAGTATGATGATGCCATACGCTTATATGGGAATGATAAACCAGATATTCGCTTTGGAATGCAATTTGGAGAATTGAATCACGTTTCTCAACATAAAGAATTTAATGTTTTCAACAGTGCTGAATTGGTGGTCGGTATCGCAGTACCAAATGGTAATTCATTCTCAAGAAAGGATATTGACAAGTTAATCAAGTGGTTAAAAAGACCTCAAATTGGAGCACAAGGAATGGTTTATGTGCGTTGCAATGAAGATGGAACATTTAAATCTTCTGTGGACAAGTTTTATGCTCATGATGACTTTTCAAAGTGGGCTGAAATTACCGGAGCAAAAAAAGGTGATTTAATATGTGTGCTTTCGGGAATCTCTGCAAAAGTAAGAACACAACTTAGTGCGCTAAGAATGGAAATAGCTGAACATCTAGGTCTACGGAAACCCAATGAATTTGCACCATTATGGGTTCTTGACTTTCCCTTGTTAGAGTGGGATGAGGACGCGCAGCGATACCATGCCATGCACCACCCTTTCACATCTCCCAAGCCTGGGCAATTGGAATTATTAAAAACCAATCCTAGTTCAGTAAAAGCCAATGCTTACGATTTGGTCTTAAACGGCAATGAAATTGGTGGTGGCTCAATTCGAATTCACGACAAAGAAACACAGGCAATAATGTTTGATTATTTAGGATTTACTCCTGAAGAGGCGAAGGCACAATTTGGGTTTTTAATGGATGCATTTCAGTACGGAGCACCACCTCATGGGGGATTGGCATTTGGTCTTGATAGATTAGTGGCAATTTTAGGTGGTCAAGAAACGATTCGTGATTTCATTGCATTTCCTAAAAACAATTCTGGACGTGATGTCATGATTGATGCGCCATCTTCATTAGATAAAGAGCAACTCAAAGAACTGTATTTAAAATTAGATTTGTAGCCCAAAATCTTTAAGTAGCCATTATTTAGAAAAGTGGTTTTTATTACATTTACTCAATGGAGAAACAATCAATGTTCAAACGATTTCTCATTTGGAAGTACAAACACGTTTCACAACGAAACTTTATTTTAATTTTAAGTGGTATTGTTGGGCTTGTTGCTGGACTAATTTCGGTCTTGTTAAAGAATTTAACGTTTGGAATTTCGTGGTTACTTGAATTAAGTGTTATTTTTTCTCAAAATAAAACGTATTTTATTCTTCCAGTAATAGGCTTGACCTTGAGCTACTTGTTTGTCAATCGTATTTCAAAAAAACCTTTAGAGGCAGCGATTCCCTCAATACTTTTTGCCTTATCTAAAAAAGAGGGGAAGTTGGCTTCAAATAAAATAGTTTTACCACTAATCACTGCGCCACTCACCGTAGGTTTTGGTGGTTCTGTTGGATTGTTAAGTCCTGCCATTTTTTCTGCTTCCGCGGCGAGTTCTAGTATTGGAACATTATTACATATCAATAGGAAAACACAAACGCTTCTCATCGGGTGTGCAGCTGCTGGAGTGATTGCAACAAGCTTCAAATCACCTATTGCTGCAATTATTTTTGCTATTGAGGTTTTTAGCCTTGATCTTACCTTTGCCTCATTATTACCATTACTGATAGCATCCCTCACCTCAATTATTACCTCCTATTTTTTTGTTGGGAATGAGATTCTTTTCAAATTTCAATTAACAGAAATTTATCATGTCCGCGATACTCTTTTTTACATTTGTCTAGGTGTTGGAACAGGGATTGCTTCAGCTTATTTCTCAAAAATATATTTTACTATTTTTAAATTTTTTGATCGCTTTAATAACAGATTAAAAAAACTCATTGTCGGAGGTTTGGCTATTGGTATCATGTTATACTTCATTCCTTCACTATACGGAGAGGGATTTAGTTTTATAAATGATTTATTATCAGGAAATCATATTGCTGCCATTGGACAAACGCCTTTCAATTACTCTCTTGATAACCCTTGGGTTGTTATTGCTCTTTTGCTAATCATTACTGTTTTTAAATCTATCGCAATGACAACTACCTTTGCAGCAGGAGGCACTGGAGGAATTATTATTCCCACCTTGGTAATGGGTAGTGCCCTTGGCAATGTCATTGCTAAAGTTATCAATAATCTTGGAATCAATCTGTCCGTATCAGAAGCAAATTTTACATTATTAGGGATGGCAGGCTTAATAGCGGGTGTTTTACATGCGCCTTTAACTGCTATTTTTTTAATTGCTGAAATCACAGGAAGCTACGAGCTATTTATACCTCTAATGATAACAGTTTCTATGTCATTTTTAATCACAAAAAACAGTTTAGAGCATACTATTTACACCAAGGAATTAGCAGAAAAAGGACAATTATTGACTCATAATAAAGACCAAAGTATTTTAACTTTAATGAAGATAGATGCAGTAATTGAATGTGATTTTATACCATTAAATCCAGAAATGAGTTTAGGAGACATGCTTCATCAAGGAGTTTCGAAATCAAGTAGGAATTTGTTCCCTGTTGTAGACGCCAAAATCAATTTAGTAGGAATTGTGTCACTAGATAGTATACGAGATGTTATGTTTGACCAAAGCTTACACGAAACCACCTCTGTTGAAACATTCATGCGAAACCCTCTTGACATCATTATTTATGAAAAAGACACGATGCAACAAGTGATGCGTAAGTTTCAAAATACAGGTGCTTGGAACTTACCGGTTTTAAAAAATGGCACTTATTATGGTTTTGTGTCAAAGTCAAAACTATTGACGGCATATCGTCGAGAATTAATTAATTTTACATCATAAATATAGTTCAACATTTAAAATGAAATATTTTATCGGGTTTTTCTTCATAATTTCCGTAGGTTCAATTGTTTGGGGCTACCTTTCACATGAGATTTTCTCTGAAAAATTAATCGGCGGAGGAGTTGTATTACTGTTCTTTGTAGTGTTCCCGTTGTTCTCTTATCATCGTTGGAAAGACAAAAAAGTTGAAGATTATATGATTACCAAGGATAATATCGACAAAATGAGAAATCAAAATAAGTAATTCCTTAGCTTAAATTTCGTTTTCTCACAAAAAACTCCTTAAGTAACGCAGCAGCTTCAGAAGCAAGAACACCACCAATCATATTAGTTTTTGGATGCAAGCGCGTTTTTAGATTGATACAACCACGATTTTCATCTCTTGTGGCATAAACAATTTTAGAGATTTGTGCCCAGTACAAAGCACCAGCACACATTTGGCAAGGCTCTAAAGTCACGTATAAGGTGCAGTTTTTTAAATATTTCCCTCCTAAATAATTGGCAGCAGCGGTAATGGCTTGCATCTCAGCGTGTGCAGTTACGTCATTTAATGTTTCTGTAAGATTATGAGCACGTGCAATAACTCTGTCTTGAATAACCACAATTGCACCCACAGGCACCTCTCCTCTTTTTAGTGCACATTCGGCCTCCTCAAGTGCTTTTTTCATAAAGTAAATATCATCAAAAGACTTATTCATATGCGTAAAAATACAATTTCATCTTGTACATTTGTAGACCCATGAAAAAATTATTAGACGAGATCTACTCTCCTAAAGAGTTAAGATTATTAAAAAAACAAGACTTACCTCAACTTGCGCAAGAATTGCGTGAATTTATCATAAACATCGTCGCTACAAAGGAGGGACATTTGGGAGCAAGCTTAGGGGTTATAGAATTGACTATTGCAATTCACTATGTGTTTAACACCCCAGATGATTTACTCATATGGGATGTTGGTCATCAAGCTTACGGACATAAGATTTTAACCGAACGAAAAAATATTTTCAACACCAACAGGCAACTGCATGGCATCAGCGGTTTTCCAAAAAGAGATGAAAACAAATACGATGCTTTTGGCGTTGGTCACTCCTCAACCTCAATATCTGCAGCTTTGGGGATGGCAATGGCAAGCTCCTTAAAAGGTGAAAGTAAGAATCATATTGCCGTAATTGGAGATGCATCCATTGCTAGTGGTATGGCTTTTGAAGGTCTCAATCACGCTGGGGTATCAAAGGCTAATCTTTTAATTATTCTCAATGATAATGCTATTGGTATTGATCCAAGTGTTGGAGCTTTGAAAGAGTATCTTACAAGTGTAAAACAAGGTATGCAGAAACAAGATAATATTTTTGAAGCTTTAAATTTTAATTATTCGGGTCCTATTGATGGTCACGATATTGTTAATCTAATTTCAGAGCTGAACCGCTTAAAAACAATCAAAGGACCAAAGTTACTCCATGTTGTTACAAAAAAAGGAAAAGGTTTAAAACAAGCTGAGGATCATCAAGTTATTTATCATGCTCCTGGAAAATTTAATGCTGTAACAGGTGAACTCATTAATAATAATAAGGTTTCTCCTCCAAAATATCAAGATGTCTTTGGACGTACTATCGTGGAACTTGCAAAAATAAATAATAAGATTGTGGGGATTACACCTGCCATGCCTACTGGAAGTTCTTTGAAATACATGATGGAACTAATTCCAGAGAGAGCCTACGATGTTGGTATTGCTGAGCAACATGCCGTTACTTTAGCCGCGGGAATGGCCACTCAGGGGTTAATTCCTTTCTGCAACATTTACTCTACGTTTTTACAACGTGCTTACGATCAAGTGATACATGATGTGGCTTTACAAAATCTTCCTGTTATTTTTTGTTTAGATAGAAGTGGTCTTGTAGGTGAAGATGGTGCAACGCACCATGGTGTCTTTGACATCACTTTTTTAAGGTGTATTCCGAATCTCATAATTTTTGCTCCTAGAAACGAAATTGATTTAAGGAATATTATGTTTACAGCTCAATTAGGATTAAATAAACCAATCGTAATAAGGTATCCAAGAGGCAAAGGAACTACAACAGATTGGGAACAACCCTTTCAGAAATTAACTATTGGTAAAGGAGCGCAACTAAAAAAAGGAACACAACTGGCAATTCTAAGTGTGGGGACCATTGCCGAAAATATTATAAGAGCCACACTCAATTTAAATGTTTCTCATTATGACTTGAAATTTATCAAGCCATTGGACGCAACGTTACTACATATGATATTCCGTGAATATAAACACCTTATGACCGTTGAAGACAATTGTGTCAAAGGTGGATTTGGAAGTGCTATTTTGGAGTTTGCCTCCGAACATAATTATAAAAATGACATTAAGGTGTTGGGAGTTCCTGACACATTTATGCAGCAAGGGACCATAGTACAACTTCAAGAGCAAATAGGTCTTGATTCAGCAAGTATTAGAAATACGATTAACAAGATATTAAATACAACTACTTAGTTTTCAGAAACAATATAACTTGAGTGTGCCAATTCATTATTATCGTCAGGAACTTCATTTACTACAAGTAGTATTACAAATGTAAATAAAAATACGGCTATGGCAGTCAATAGGTTTTTTTTCATTTCATAAATTTATACACACAATTTAGCCAGTAAACATATTACATATATCGATAAAAAGCAAATATTTTCGATGAATTACGTATTTGCTATTTATAAATGACAAAAATAATTCATTGTGCTGTTTCGATTTTGTCAAGTTACTTCTTGATAAATTTGACTGTTTCAACCACATCATTGGTAACAATCGTCATGAAATATATCCCAGAATTAAATTGGGATACATCTAATTTATTTTTGGTCAAAATTCCTGAAGACATCATTTTTCCTAACACATTAAAAATTTTGAATGAGGCATTGTTAAGCAAGCTTAAGTTCTTTACATTTATTTCGTCACGTGTTGGGTTAGGGTATAATTGAATCTTTGTATTTAACTCAGCATTATTGGTAATAGAAAGTGTTGTATTTTGAACCGTGGTTTCCCAAGCGCCATTACCATGTGTTCCGATAAGCATCTTGTTATCAGACGGGCGATATACCAAACCACTCACTACCGCTAAACCAATTTCATTTACCCCTTCTAAATCCCAGTCAACATTTAATGGATCAGCGGATGAATACAAGCCTCGGGCAGTTCCTACGAAATAAATAGTCTCAGCTCCAACCTCAGTAATCGCTGCAGACCTAATGGAATGAGACGACAGGTTTCTCTCAGCTAAGGTCCAAGATGGGGCAACGGATCTTGCATTTGAAGAAATATAAATACTTGTAACCCCATAATTCGCTAAGACGACCATCGCTATGTCAGGGTTTGTTGGATGAATACTAATCCCACTTACGTAAGTGCCTGAGGTTGATCCTGGTAATGACATAGTAACTGCAGTCGAAAGATCTGACTTGTTTTGAGGGTCATCTAAACGATAAACGTCGCCATTAGTCCCACCAATCATCAAATAACTAGAAGAAGAATAGACCCCTCTTGATGTTGCCATTGCTCCAATATTTGCTCCCGAAGGAAGATCCCCCATATCGATCCAATTAGAAGCGTCTATGGCTGTTGTTATTGTTGCTGCGTTAGAAGTCCGGTAAAAATCACTGTATCCTGCCTGAGAGGTGTTACCAGCAAAATAGAGATGATCATTATTATCAGGATCTAAATAAAAGTAGGTAACAAACCCGTTTAATGATGAGCCATTTGGAACTGGATTTATATTTCTAAACCCGCCATAATTTGTTCTTGCTCTACCTCTTTGAGAACCATAATAATATTGATTACTTGTACCTCCATTTCTTTTTGCAAAACCAACCGCAACACCGTCTCCCCCGTAGTAAGAAGTCATTGACGTGTTATCAAGGTTTCCCAAATCAGTTCCTCCTGTTTTTGTTCCATTATCCTGCGCACCACCTATAATACCGTTACTTCCAGTGGTTGGGTCCATAGCTACATGATAAAACTGATATGTTTGGTAATTGTTATTTAAACTAGCCCATGTGACTGATCCAGAAGAAATATCCAAAGTTTTGTGCACCCCTCCATCAGTCCCACTAAACATGATATTATTGTTATTTGGGTCAAACTTTAGGGCGTGAACATCAGGATGATGATCAACTCCTCCAACATTATACAGCCCATAACTTACATTACTGCTATAACCGCCTATTCTGCTAAACATCACATCATTTACAATATCCTCTATCTTGTAAACATTAGTTCCACCTATAACAACAAAGTTTTCATTATCAGGTTTTACAGAAACTACCAAATCATATCCTCCCTGGACTGCAAATGGATCGTTTCCGGACAAATCTCCCCCCGGTTCATCAGGAAGCTTAGATGAATAGTCTACCCATACATCTGTTCCTGAATTATACTGCCAAAGATCCGCTTCAATATTTCCTGAATCTCCATTTGTAAAAAGGGTGTAAATGACATTATCATTAGAAGGCGCCATCCCTAAAACAGCTCTACCTGTCGAATTAAAATTTACTGGGGAACCATTTTCAGCTATTCGTGTCCAAGAACCATTCCCTGTTGGAGACGTCCAAACACCATTCTCAGAGGCAGTTCCTTCTATTGAAGCATAAACAGTCCCTGCATTATTGATAACAACATCAGTCCATCCAGTACCTCCCCCTGATTCTTCTAATTCAATACCAAGAGTTACTCCATCATATCTATATATTTTTCCAGTGGCCGCAATAAGTAGATCTCCGTTAATAGGACTCACCTCCAATGCCATAATGTAATCTAAATAGCTGTCAAAGGATTCAAAGGTTGAATCTGTACCAGGTATTTGAGTCCAATTATCTCCATTATCCGTAGATTTCCATATCCCTAACCCTCTATACGCATCTCCAAGACTTGCACTATTTCCTGACCACTCACCTGTACCGTAATACCATATATTTTGAAAGCCAGGACGAGGATCTTGTGCAATACAAGTGACATTATGTATTTCATCATTCGCTGACACTTTAGACCAACTTACCCCACCATTTATTGTTTTAAATACACCGCTACTCACACCCCCTGCAACGATAGTATTACTTGTAAGATCTGAGAGGTCAACTACTACTGCTCTTGTTCTTCCTCCAAGATTTGTTGGACCACGTGATGTATATACACTAGATGTCAGCCTGCTGTAAGCTTGATCTCTAGCGTCCAACGCATTTATGTATTCTTTTTCTTTTTCCTCTTTTGGGATTTTACCGGTTAAAGGATTTTTTTGCATATCAAATTCATGCTGTTTTCTCTCTTCAGCAAATAGACTGCGAATTTCCTGACTCTTCTTATTTAAACTTACCGAAATATCAGTTGGAGCGGTTTTTACATTTGACAGTGGTACTTGTGGATAGTAGATGTAACCTAACACAGCAAGAATAATACACACATATACTATTATTTTGAAGTTTGTATTCATGATCTTAAATTTTTAAGTGTTTTTCAATTTTAAATACGTCTATTTAACATATTAGTTAATGGACAATCCCTTAATTTTTTTGTATTGTATAATTGCTTGTCTGTCCGACAATAAAGCAATATAATGACAAATATTTATAAGCCTCACATACAAACTATCATCTAAAAAAGTGATTGTTTCAGGCAAGGTTTGCAAGATTAACTTATCGTAATTTGAAGCATTATTAACATAAGAATTATTAACTGCATCACAATATGTTTTCAATAATGTGTTTAATACTTCAAAACCAGAAATTTCTTTATCAACAACCTCCTTTGATTGATAAACATTTCTAACACTCACCTTTATAATATCATTTATTTGAGCTTCATATTTGCTTTTATCCAAAAGAGCTCTATTGAAATCCCCTTTTAAAATACTTTGCTCATTTTTCATGAAAATATCAACAGCTTCAGAAATTAAAGTATTTATTGCGAGGGCCCTGAGATAACTTATGCGATCTTGGGTACTCTTTAAAGCATTGTATTTTTGAATATTGATACTGCCCCTTACCAGATTTATAAGATATTCTAAGGCAAACTCTTCTGGAATTAAGCTTAAATTTATACCATCTTCAAAATCTATAATCGTATAGCAAATATCATCGGCTGCCTCAACTAAAAAAGCTAAAGGATGTCTGAAAAATCGAATTTCATTGTCAATACTGTTTTCTGTAAGTTGCAATTCAGCAGCAACTTCTAAAAATGCATTCTTATCACTTTGAAATACTCCATATTTTTTATCGGCAATATGTGACGATGGTTTTTTTGGAAGCGACTCTTTTGGGTACTTCATAAATGCCCCTAGTGTAGCATAGCTCAGTCTCAAGCCTCCTTCTCTACCTTCTCTATCTTGAGTAAGTATTTTAAATCCATTTGCATTTCCTTCAAAATCACATAAATCCTGGTACTCTTTAGGTTTTAATTTATTGGCAAAAATTTTCCCATCACCAACTTGAAAAAAGTGACCAATCGCCTTTTCACCAGAATGACCAAACGGAGGATTACCAATATCATGTGAAAGCGCAGCAGCAGCGACAATCGCACCAAAATCATTTGCTTTGTATCCAAGAGCCTTAGACAAATGAGGATGCTTTTCCAATAGTTTTACACCAACTTGTCTTCCCAAAGAACGCCCAACAACACTCACCTCAAGACTATGGGTTAATCTCGTGTGAACAAAATCTGTTTCAGATAAAGGAATTACCTGTGTTTTATTTTGTAAACTTCTAAATTCAGCCGAAAAAATAATCCTGTCGTAATCTACTTCAAAACCTAAACGTGTTTCATCTTGTTCGATTCTTAATCGCTTATTCGTATCTCCATAGCGTTTTAAAGAGAGTAGTTGTTCCCAATTCATATCAAAATAATTAGTTGCAAGATAAATATTTCAATGTTAAATTAATGTTTCCGATTTATAAAAATCTTAAAATTCCATAACATTAGAATAACGCTTTTATTACTAAGGTTTAACCTGTAGTTAACCTCCTCTTTACACTCTATGAGTTTCTTTGTGCCATAAATTATTTAGAAAATATTTTAACTTAAATACAATGAAAAAATTATTATTATCAGGTTTGTTAGTCAGTACTTTAATGTTCACAGGATGCTTTAAAGATGATGACACTCCAATTATTATTGAAGAAACAACAATCATCCAAAATGGAGGTGGTGATGGTGAGGAGAGTTCAGTTATAGATGTCACAGGAGCAATAACTTCAAACACTACATGGACTAATGACAATATATATAAACTTAATCAAAAAGTTGTTGTAGATGCTGGCACAACACTTACAATTGAAGCAGGAACTATTATTCAAGGAACACCAGGAACTGGATCCTTAGCTTCAGCACTAATTATTGCAAGAGGGTCTAAAATAAATGCTGTGGGGACACCTTCACAACCAATTATCTTTACTTCTTCAATAGATAATATTGAAATCGGAGAAACAGCAGGTACAAACTTAGATGAAAATGACAGAGGTCTTTGGGGTGGATTAATTGTTTTAGGAAATGCTCCTTGTTCTTTCTCAGGAGATATTCCTGAAGCTCAAATTGAAGGTATTCCTGCAGATGACACCTTTGGATTATATGGAGGTACTGACCCAGAAGACAACTCTGGTGTCATGTCTTACATTTCTATACGTCATGGTGGAGCCTTAATAGGTGAAGGTAATGAGATTAATGGTTTGACATTAGGAGGTGTTGGAAATGGTACCATAATTAACAATATAGAAGTTGTTGCTAATGTTGATGACGGAATTGAATTTTTTGGCGGTACAGTAAATGCTTCTGACTTATTAGTTTGGGCTCAAGGTGATGATGCACTTGATATTGACCAAGCCTATTCAGGTACTATTGACAATGCAGTAGTTGTATTAGGTGATTTCTCTGACCACGCTTTTGAAATTGATGGTCCTGAAGGTTCAGCAACTGGTTCATTTACTTTACAAAATGCTACTATTATTGGGAATACAACAACAGAAAATGGTGAGTACGCTGATTACAGAAGTGGTGCTACAGGAACGACAAACAACATATATGCTTTTGGTTTCAAAGATTCATCAGACATCGAACTTGACAATGATGGCGTAGCAACAAACTACAACGATGGTCTATTAACTTTTGGTACTTGGGAGATAGTTTTACCGGCAGGAGTAACTGATGTAACAAACCTTTTCGTTAACAAGGCGGATAATGTATCAGTAACAGATTTTGGCTCTACTGCTTCAGCAATCACAGAAGGTGAAAATACCGTTGGCGCTAATACTTCAAGCTTATCTTGGACTTATGCTAATGAAGCTGGTGGTTTAAATTTTTAATAAAATTCAACACTGCTAAACATTAACAATAATTGTTAAACAAGAATAAACATATTTAAACTATACTCATACTACTCGATAAAATTATTAGCGAGTAGTATGGTTTAGATAATTAATTCATTATGAAAAAAAAGATATACTCACTCTTAATTCTATTGCTTTTAACCTACGGTTTTACTAGTGCTCAAACTGGTACTTTAGCAGGAAGTATAATAGATGGTGAGTTTGTGGAGCCTATGGCTTTTGCGAATGTTATAGTAAAAGGTACTACAATTGGGACAACCTCAGATTTTGATGGTAAATACCAATTGGAATTAGAACCAGGCACCTATACCATAGTATTTTCATTTGTTGGTTATACTACTCAAGAAATCACCGATGTTGTTATTAAAGAAGGTGAAGTAACACCATTAGATGTAACTTTAACTACAAACTCTTTGGAGACCATCTTTATTACAACTTCTATAAAACGAAATACAGAAAATGCAGTCTTAAATTTACAGAAAAAATCAGTTGTTGTACTAGATGGTTTGTCGGCTCAATCCATTAAAAGCACTGGAGCTAGCAATCTTGCTAGTGCTGTAAAAAATATTCCAGGAGTTTCAATTGAAGGAGGTAAATATGTCTATGTAAGAGGGTTGGGAGATCGTTATACCAAATCCATTTTAAACGGCATTGATATTCCTGGTTTAGATCCTGACAGAAACACGATTCAAATGGATTTATTTCCGACCAATATCTTGGATAATGTTATTGTATTAAAATCTGCTTCGGCTGAATATCCAGCTGATTTTACTGGTGGAATTGTAGATATTGTCACAAAAGACTTTCCAACGAAACCTGAATACACAGTTTCTTTAGGTACAGGATATAATCCTGATATGCACTTTAATGATAATTATTTAAATTATACTGGAAGTGACACAGATTTCTTTGGGTTTGATGATGGCACTAGAGATTTACCTATTCACAGATATCAGCCCATTACTGGAACTTTTGAAAACAAATTGCTTTTGAACTCCTTAACCAATCGTTTTCAAAAAGAATTAAAAGCTAAACAAGAAACCAGTAATGCAAATTTTGACTTTGGTTTTACACTTGGAAATCAATATGACCTTGGAGATGATAAGATTGGTTACCAAGCCTCTTTTTCATACAAAAACCAAACTACCTTTTATGAAAACAGACAAGATGGTGCTTTTGTAAAAAATAGCTCTGACTCCTCTGTAAATGACTTGAGTTTTGTGCTAAATTCCAATGGCTCTGAAGGCATCAATAATGTTATCTTAAATGGAATGCTTGGCTTAACATACAAAATCGATAAATCAAAGTTTAAAGCTAACTTGCTGCATATTCAAAATGGAGAATCCACTGCTGGTACTTTTGACCAAGTTATTTCTCAAGATGGTGTTGGTGGTGGTTTAGAACCTTTAACCAAGGACGCACTAGCTTATACCGAACGTTCTATAACCAACTTATTAATAAGTGGTGATCATCGTTTTAGTGATGATGAAAATGCTTTAAATTTAGAATGGAAGTTGTCTCCAACCTTTTCGAAGGTTATGGATAAAGATCACCGAATTACACCGCTTCAGCAATCTGGTGAAGGTGATTTTTTTATTAGCCCTTCTGCATCAACTTTCCCAATCCAACTTTGGAGAAACCTGATTGAAGAAAATTGGGCAGGTAAAGTTGACTTAGACAAAACCGTCAATCTGTTTGGTAAGCCAGCTAAATTAAAATTTGGTGGAGCATACACTTATAAGTTTAGAGACTTTAGTATTGATGATTATACCTTTAATATTAGTGGAGATGATTCTTTCATTGCTGATGGCAATGTGGATAATTTACTTGCTTCAGAAAATCTTTGGAACCCAACAACAGATTCGGGAACACACCTTGTATTTGGTGATCAGTTCAACCCTAATGATGCTTATGAAGGCGAACAAAGAATTGGTGCTACTTATTTCTCAGCTGAATTTTATCTTTCGGAGAAATTGAAAACTGTACTTGGTGTTAGAACCGAATTTTTCAATTCATATTACACAGGGCAAAACAATTCATCTGTATTTGATAGAGAGCTTATTTTAGATGAGATTGATTTGTTTCCATCTACTAACTTAATCTATAGTTTAAATGATGAATCCAATATCAGATCATCATATTCTAGAACAACAGCAAGGCCATCGTTTAAGGAAGCTTCAGTAGCACAGATTTTTGACCCAATTACCAACAGGCTATTTATTGGTAATATAAATTTAATACCAACTTATGTGAACAATTTTGATTTGAGATACGAGCGGTTTGGTGAGGCTGGGCAAATGTTTGCGGTAAGTGGATTTTATAAAGATTTTAAAGATCCTATTGAGCAAGCGTTCTTTTTGCAAGCACCTACTCAACTAACAGTAGATAATTTAGGTAATGCCAAAGTGTATGGCGTTGAGCTCGAGGTTAGGCAACGTTTAGGGTTTATTTCTGAAGATTTAAATAACTTAAAATTTAATGCAAATGTGTCTTTTATAAAATCTGAGCTTACCATGTCAGACGATGAATTTGAAAGTAGACGTTTAGCTGCAAGAGATGGAGAGAGCATTGACAGAGAAAGAAATTTACAAGGTCAGGCACCATTCTTACTTAACTTTGGTTTGGACTATAATAATTCTGACATTGGGCTACAAACTGGTTTGTTTTTTAATGTCCAAGGAGAAACCCTTGAAGTTGTAGGTATTGGTCTTGTGCCAGATGTTTATACAAAACCTTTTGAAATTTTAAATTTTACGCTTAACAAATCATTTGGTGAGAATAAACGTTCTAGTGTCGATTTAAAAGTATCCAACATACTTGGAAGCGATAGAGAAAGTGCTTACCAATCCTACGAAACTCAAGATCAAATATTTTCGCTTAGAAGTCCTGGTACAGAATTTTCGTTAGGTTACACTTTTAAGTTTTAGTCATTTGAATATTAGTCATAAAAAAAGCTCCTCGTTAAACTAGGAGCTTTTTTACTTTACTACTTTTATAGATTACTTCTTGTTTCTTACGGCTACTTTTGTTTTTTCATTCCATTCATTCACACTAACAATTCTTGAATCTATATAATCAACTTCTTTAAGTTTTCCATTTGTCCAAAAAAACCATTTCCCAACTTTTTTGTTGTTTTCATAGTTTCCGACTATCTGTTTTTTTCCATTAACGTCAAAACTAGTCCAGGTTCCATGTAATTTTCCGTCGGCATTGAAAGTGCCTTGTTGTTTTACTGTTCCATCTTGGTAATAATACGTGGCTTCTGTATTATCACCTTTTTTTTCAATTTTCACATTCGTATCAGCTTGCCCAAAAGTGGATACTGAGACAAATAAAAGTGCTAATAATAAAATACTTTTCTTCATAACGCATATTTAGGTTTAAATTAATTTGCCGACATGTCAAATATATAAATTAGTTAACAATTAAGCAATAATTACTTAACATTAAATTTACATTGAAATTTTTTTTAAAATTATCAATTACTTAATCTTAAAAAAGTTTAGCTTAATGTTTTGATAATATTGAGTTTACAATTACCTTATCTACATTTTAGATATTTACTTCAGTCTTAAGACACCAATTAGTATTTCATTTAATCTATTAGTTTTTGTCGACTATATTAATTTGAATTCTAATAGCTGCTTTTGGCCAAGGCAGCTTTTTTTTACAAAATTAATATTCCGTTTACATTAAGTTAACATATGTGTTAGTCCTTTGCATTGACAAAAACTAATACTGAAATATGAAACTTAATATTACTATCGTTGCAATTGCTTTTCTATCACTAACATCGCTCAACGCACAAGAAATTAGTGACACTTCATTTGGAAAAGGTTTAATTAACTTTGTTGCAAAAGACAGCTCATTTAGTGTAAAATTTGCGCCTCGTTTTCAAGTACGTTCAATGTCTTCTTGGAATTATGATGGTGATCAATACGGTAGTCCAGAGCATAATTTTATTGTACGTAGAGCGCGTTTAAAATTTGACGGTTTTGCTTATAGTCCAAAATTAAAATATAAAATAGAGCTTGGATTGTCAAATAGAGATATTTCTGGAGCAAATCAATTTAATAGAAACACACCTCGTTATATCCTGGATGCAGTAATCATGTGGAATTTTGCCGGTAATTGGGAGTTGTGGGCTGGACAAACAAAACTTCCTGGAAATGTTGAGCGTGTTGTGTCTTCAGCTAACTTACAATTAATAGATCGCTCATTATTAAATAGTCGTTTTAACATTGATCGTGATCTAGGTATACAATTACGTCATAAAACGAATTTAGGCGGGAGCTTTTTAATGCGTGAAAAATTTTCAGTATCTCAAGGTGAAGGTCGTAATGTGACTGAAGGAAATGAAGGAGGTTTACAATACACTGCTAGATTAGAGTTTTTACCTTTCGGAACATTTAAATCCAAAGGAGATTATTTTCAATCAGATTTAAAGCGAGAAGAAAAACCAAAACTTATGCTTGGATTTACATATAATTACAATCAAAATGCTGTTAGAGAAAGAGGGTTTGCTGGTGATTATATGATGAGAACTGATGGTTCGTTATACGAAACAGATCAAACAACTATTTTTGCAGATGCCATGTTTAAACATAATGGGTTTTCATTTATGGGTGAATATGCGAAGCGAAGTGCAGATGATGAAATTGCTACTGAAGTAGATGGTGTTACACCGACTGGTGATATTGTTTTAACTGGAAATGCTTTAAACTTGCAAGCAGGTTATTTATTTAAGAGCAACTACGAAATCGCTGCACGTTTTACAACTGTAAATTATGAAAGTGTTACTGGTGCGCTACCTACCACACAATATACGCTTGGTTTAAACAAATTTATTGTTGGTCATAAATTAAAAGTACAGTCTGATATTAGTTACACAACTCTTGATGGTAATAACGATAACATTACTTTTAGAGTCGGATTTGATATTCATTTTTAAATAATTAAAAACATAACAATTAGCTAACTTTACATTCAGATTATCTAAAGACATTTGCGAAATTATTATATAAAAAAATATGGAAAATATTTACTTATTTATGTTAATTGCCATTACTGTATTAGCGATTGCTGATATTATTGTTGGCGTTAGTAATGATGCTATTAACTTTTTAAATTCTGCTATTGGTTCTAAAGTACTTTCATTAAGAACAATCATGATAGTAGCTAGTTTAGGAATTTTTATAGGAGCTGTGTTTTCGAGTGGAATGATGGAAGTTGCTCGAAAAGGCATTTTTGTACCTGCACAATTTGAGTTTGGTGAAATTATGCTCATTTTTATGGCAGTGATGATAACAGATATATTGTTATTAGATTTCTTTAATACGCTAGGTTTACCAACTTCTACAACGGTTTCAATTGTATTTAACTTATTGGGAGCTGCTGTAGTTATGGCATTAATTAAAATTGGTGCTCATGATACTCAAACTTTTGCAGATTTAGGAACCTACATAAATAAGGAAAAAGCAATTACAATTATTAGTGGTATTTTATTATCTGTATTTATTGCATTTACTGTTGGTGCTATTGTACAATGGATTTCTCGTGCAATATTTACATTCAATTTTGAGAAAAAAATAAAGCATTTTGGTGTTATTTTTGGTGGTGTAGCTTTAACAGCTATAACCTATTTTATCTTTTTAAAAGGATTGAAAGGAACACCGTATTATAGTGAATTAAAGGAGGTTCTAGAGGGTAATGAAGTTTTCATAATAGTTGGAAGTTTTATTTTCTGGACATTGTTTTCAGTTATCTTCGAAAAACTAACGAAGAAAACTGTTTTACTAGTAGTTATTGCGATTGGTACATTTGGTTTAGCACTAGCTTTTTCGGGTAACGATTTAGTAAACTTCATTGGGGTTCCAATGGCTGCTTATCATTCTTATGAAGCATGGATAGCTAGTGGAATGGATACCACAATGTCTATGGCTGTGTTAGATAAAAAAGTACCTGCTGAACCGTTATTGCTTTTTATTGCTGGTAGCATTATGGTATTAACACTATGGTTCTCTAAAAAGGCTAAAACTGTTGCTGAGACTGAATTAAGTTTATCACGCCAAGGAGAGACTCATGAAAAATTTCAGCCCAATGCATTGTCTAGAGCAGTTGTAAAAGGATCTTCTTCTTTATCTAAATATTTAGGAGCCATTGTTCCTGAGTCTCTACAAAAGAGTATTGCAACTAGTTTTCAAAAACCGGATGACGCTATTGCTTTAACTAAAGATCAAAGTATAGATGCCCCTGCATTTGATATGATTAGAGCTTCGGTAAACTTAATGGTTGCTGGTGTATTAATTGCAATTGCAACTTCAATGAAATTACCATTATCTACAACTTATGTAACGTTTATGGTAGCTATGGGAACCTCTTTAGCTGATAAAGCATGGGGTAGAGAAAGTGCTGTTTATCGAGTTGCTGGCGTATTAAATGTAATTGCAGGTTGGTTTGGAACTGCTATTGGAGCATTTATTGCTGCTGGTACAGTGGTATATTTAATTAATTGGAACCCAAAAGTAATGATTCCAATATTATTATTAATTACTGTTTTCTTGTTATATAGAAATTACAAGTCTCATAAAAATAGCTCCAATAAAACTATTGAAGAGGACAGCCTTAAAGAAACAGGGAGTCGTTCTGTGCAAGGTGTTATCATTGAAAGTGCTTCTAATATTGCAAGTGTAGTAAAACGTGGAAATCTAATTTACACAAATGCAATGAAAGGACTAGCAAAACAAGATTTAGCTTTACTGAAAAAGAATAAAAAACAAATTGGTAAACTTTCTGATGAAGTTGATAGCTTACGTGACAATATTTTCTACTTTATTAAAAACTTAGATGAGACGAGTTTAAGAGCCAGTAGTTTTTATATAAATATCTTAGGTTATTTACAGGATATGACTCAGTCTTTAGAGTATATTTCTAAAACAAGTCATAAGCATGTTAACAACAATCATAAGAAGCTCAAGTTTAGTCAAATTAAAGAACTAAAAGAAGTTGATGGTGCTCTTGAAACGCTTTTCAATGACACTAAAACAGCCTTCGATTCACATTCGTTTGAGCAAATTGGCTCTATTATTAATCGTAAGAAGGAGATCTTTGATTTAGTAACAGATAAGATTGTTAAGCAAGTGGCCAGAACAAGAACAGAAGAATCTAGTCCTAAGAATACAACACTTTATTTTGGTTTATTACTTGAAACTAAGGATTTATTAACAGCAACTATGAATTTATTAGAAGAATATTATAATTCTCATGATAGTTCTGTAGAACCTGCCAAGCTTCCAGATAATATTGATTAACATCAATAATTCATACATAAAACAAACAGCATCTTTATAAGATGCTGTTTGTTTTTAATCTAATTAAGCAAAAAATAGTGAACACATTTACAGATTTATGATGGTAATAGGTTTTGTTGATTAAATGCTCTAGATTCGTTTAACAATTGAAATATTACTAATGCATAAATACTTATTTGTTATACTCATTATAGCCTCTCTTTTTTCATGTGAAAAAGATCTTACATCTCAACAGCTTCTTGAGAAAACCATTGCCTATCATGATCCAAATAATTTGTGGAATTCCTTTAATTCAGATTTTCATGTAACAATGGAAACTCCTGATTCCCAAAACAGAGAAAGTGATATTACTATAAATATTCCTGAAAGTGCTTTTTACATGAAGGCAGTTAGAGAGACAACCATGATTGAATATAAAATTAAAGGAAATAATTGCAATATAGCTTTAAATGGAAATTCTCACTTTACTGAAGAAGAAGCAAAAGCTAACAATCTTAGTTGTGACAGAGCAAACATGTATAAAAATTATTACTCCTTTTTATATGGTTTGCCAATGAAACTTAAAGACCCTGGAACTCATATTGCTAACACTTTTGAACGTAAATCATTTAAAGGGAAAGAGTATTTGGTTTTAAAAGTCACCTATGATGAATCTGTTGGTGAAGATATTTGGTATGTTTATATTAATCCAGAAACCTATGCTATGGAAATCTACCAATTTTTTAAAACTGACGTAAACGGAAATGAAATAGAAACTAGTGGGGAATATATTTTATTATCGGGTGAAACGGTGATAAATGGCATCAAAATGCCAAAGAATAGAGCTTGGTTTTACAACAAAGATGACCTGTATTTAGGGACCGATATCCTAAAATAAAAAAGGCGCCAAAGTATTGGCGCCTTTTATTAATAATTGAAATTTTCAAGACCCACACATTAGGCAATCATCTCCTTCCGCTTCTTTCGCCTGAGCAATAAGTGCTTTCATTTCCTCAGGAGACATCGGCTGAACTTCAGTGGTTTCTTTTGCAAATTTTACTGCAGTTTTTGCTGCTTTCTCTTTTTGCTGTTCAACAATACTTGCATCCATTTGAGAAACCTCAACAACATCAGCTACCTCGGCAACTGGTTGTTCTTTTTTCTTGGTGTCTAAAGTAAACTTGATTGCGTCAACAGCACTCTTTGTACGTAAATAATACATTCCTGTTTTTAAACCACTTTTCCATGCGTAAAAATGCATTGAGGTTAGCTTTGCCATGGTAGCTCCTTCCATAAATAAATTCAATGACTGTGATTGATCAATAAAATAGCCACGATGACGGGACATATCGATAATATCCTTCATGCTGAGTTCCCAGACAGTTCTGTAGAGTTCCTTGATATCTTTTGGAATTTCATCAATGTGCTGTACCGAACCATTCGCTCTCATGATGTCTTGTTTTAAACTTTCATTCCAAAGGCCTAATTCGACAAGGTCCTCTAATAAATGCTTATTTACTACAATGAATTCACCAGACAACACACGACGTGTGTAAATATTTGAGGTGTAAGGCTCAAAACACTCATTATTCCCTAATATTTGTGATGTGCTAGCCGTTGGCATAGGGGCGACTAACAGAGAGTTTCTCACGCCATTTTTTAGGACTTGTTTTCGAAGTTTACCCCAATCCCAACGACCGCTCAAATCATCATCTTTTATATTCCAAAGATTGTATTGGAATTCACCATTAGATATTGGAGAACCATCATAGGTTTGGTAAGGGCCGTCTACTTTTGCTTCCTCCATACTCGCAGTAACAGCTGCAAAATAAAGGGTTTCAAAAATTTCTTGATTTAGCTTTTTAGCTTCATCACATGTAAAAGGTAAGCGTAATTTAATAAATGTATCTGCTAATCCTTGAACCCCCAATCCAATAGGACGATGTCTGAAATTTGAGTTCTCAGCCTCTTTTACGGGATAATAATTTCTATCAATTACCTTATTTAAATTTTTGGTAACTCTCTTAGTAATTCTATACAATTCTTTGTGATCAAACTCACCATTCTTGATGAACATTGGTAAAGCTATCGATGCTAAATTACATACTGCTATTTCATCAGGTGATGTATACTCCAAAATTTCAGTACACAAATTAGACGAACGGATAGTTCCTAGATTTTTTTGATTAGACTTTCGATTTGCAGCATCTTTATAAAGCATATACGGAGTCCCTGTTTCTATCTGAGATTCCATTATTTTTTCCCAAAGCTCTCTGGCTTTTATAGTTTTTCTTCCTTTTCCTGCAGCCTCGTATTTTAAATATAATGCCTCAAATTCTTCACTGTGAGTTTCGGGTAATCCAGGACACTCGTTTGGACACATCAACGTCCATTCACCATCTTCTTGTACACGCTTCATAAATAAATCTGAAATCCACATAGCATAAAACAAATCTCTAGCACGCATTTCTTCTTTTCCATGATTCTTTTTTAGATCTAAAAAATCAAAAATATCCGCGTGCCATGTCTCAATATAAATTGCGAAACTCCCCTTGCGTTTTCCACCCCCTTGGTCTACGTAACGAGCCGTATCATTAAATACTTGTAACATAGGTACAATACCGTTTGACGTACCATTAGTGCCAGCGATGTAACTACCTGTTGCACGGATGTTATGTATAGCCAGTCCAATCCCTCCAGCTGATTGTGAAATTTTAGCAGTTTGCTTTAATGTATCATATATACCATCAATACTATCGTCTTTCATAGTTAACAAAAAACAAGACGACATTTGTGGCTTGGGTGTTCCTGAATTAAATAAGGTTGGAGTTGCGTGTGTAAAATATTTTTTAGACATGAGCTCATAGGTTTCTATAGCCGCGTCTAAATCATTTAAGTGAATTCCAATTGACACTCTCATCAGCATATGCTGAGGACGTTCAGCAATTTGACCATTTAGTTTCAATAGATACGAACGCTCAAGCGTTTTAAAACCAAAATAGTCATATCCAAAGTCACGGTTATAGATAATTGTGGAGTCTAACTTCTCTTTATTATCCATAATAACAGTGTAAACTTCGTCAGAAAGTAATGGTGCTTTTTTACCTGTTCTTGGGTTGACATAGGTGTACAAATCTTCCATGACATCACTAAATGATTTCTTAGTGTTCTTATGCAAATTAGAAACAGAAATTCTAGCTGCTAAACGAGCATAGTCAGGATGTGCAGTGGTCATGGTAGCTGCGATTTCTGCTGCAAGGTTGTCAAGTTCGCTGGTTGTTACTCCATCATACAAACCTTCAATGACCCTCATGGCGACTTTTAATGGATCTACTAGCTCATTTAAACCGTAACATAATTTCCTTACTCTTGCGGTAATCTTGTCAAACATCATCAATTCTTTCTTTCCGTCTCTTTTTACAACATACATATATTTTTTAGTTTTTAGGGTCTTCTGAATACTCCAATCCAGAAAAAATTAGTTAGTTAATGTAAGATAGCAAACATGCGTAACTTACATTTTAAATTTATTAGGTAATCCGTGACTATTCGTTAAAAGAATTACTCTTGGGATAAGAGCTTCCTAGCTTTGAGCATCTTAAAAATCTGCATCAAAAGTAAATTTATCTTTTTCTTCCTCTTTATTTAAAACTCCTGCTTTTTGATACTCTGACACACGCTTTTCAAAGAAATTGGTTTTCCCTTGAAGTGATATCATATCCATGAAATCAAACGGATTTGCAGTATTGTAAACCTTCTCACAATCTAATTCATGGAGAAGTCTGTCGGTCACAAACTCAAGATATTGAGCCATTAATTTTGAGTTCATTCCTATCAAACTTGCGGGTAAAGACTCCGTGATAAATTCGCGCTCAATATCCAAGGCGTTAGTAATAATTTCTGTTATTCGCTCTTTAGGAACCTTATTGATTAGGTGTTTATTGTGTAAATGAACAGCAAAATCACAATGTACACCTTCATCTCTTGAAATAAGCTCATTTGAAAAAGTTAAACCTGGCATTAATCCACGTTTTTTAAGCCAAAAAATTGAACAAAACGCACCTGAAAAGAAAATACCTTCGACAGCCGCAAAAGCAATCAGTCTTTCTGCAAAACTTGGAGAGTCTATCCATTTGAGAGCCCAATCAGCTTTCTTTTTGATGGCAGGAAAATTTTCTATGGCGTTAAACAGTCTGTCTTTTTCAACTTCATCTTTGACATAAGTGTCAATTAATAATGAATATGTCTCACTATGAATATTCTCCATCATGATTTGAAAACCATAGAAAAATTTAGCTTCACTGTACTGAACCTCGTTAACAAAATTCTCAGCTAAGTTTTCATTAACAATACCGTCACTAGCCGCAAAAAATGCTAAAATATGTTTAATAAAATAACGCTCGTCGTCATTAAGTTTTGTAGCCCAATCTGTTAAATCTTGATGCAAGTCAATTTCTTCAGCAGTCCAAAAGCTTGCTTCTGATTTCTTGTACCATTCCCATAAATCATGATGTTGGATTGGAAAAATAACAAAACGATCTTTGTTTTCGGCTAAAATTGGTTCAAGTTGGTTTGACATAATATGGGTTCTTTTTTAACGGGTGCTTTAATGCAATTTCGGACTAACAAAGATTCAAAAATACAGACGATAATGAAAGTTAATTTTATAAACATTGTTAACAAGTTTTTAACAAGGAGTGGTTTTTTTCCTACAATCGATATGTTTCATCTTTTCACCTAAAACACTTAAAATCAAAGTATTAAAAAATGGTAAAATTAAAGAACCCAATAGGCACAAGGCCTGAAGGAGTTTTGAAAAAATTAATAATATCCAAAAAATCTGAAGAATTTTAAAAAACAAAAAGTGAGAATGTAGCATTCTCACTTTTCCCTAATAATTAACTAAACTAACTAAAACTATAATTATAGAATGATAGTTATTTTCAGAAATAAATAAATGTTTAAAAAAAATTAAAGCATCTATTTAACTATAATTTAAAGTGGTTCCCTAGACACACTTTTGATTGATAAAACCAATTACAGCATTTTCTATTCAAATATGACAAAAATCAAGTCATTACGTCGCTTATAATGTATGTCTAGTGCAGTATCCTGTATATTTGGTAGGTCAATGTAAAATTTTAATGAATATATTTGTAATTTTAAAGGGCATTTAAAAGAACACTTACCAAATCCTGATTAAGATATGATAAAAGCAGTTATAGTTGATGATGAAAAAAAAGCCATAGAAAGCTTATCGTGGGAATTAAATCATTGTAAACAAGATATCGAGGTACTGGAATCATTTGACCAACCAGAAAAAGCACTTGAATACCTCAAAACAAACATTCCAGACTGCTTGTTTTTAGACATTCAAATGCCTACCATGGATGGGTTTCAGTTTATACGTGAATTAGAAATCAGGAATTTTCCGATTGTCATTACAACCGCATATGATGAGTACGCCATTGAGGCATTAAAAAACGAAGCGGTTGACTATTTGCTAAAACCAATAGATTCTGATGACTTGTATGAAACAATTAAAAAAGTAAAGAAATATAATTCTAAGCCCATGTCGATAGACAAATTTGAAGAATTGTTGCTTAACTTCAAAGGAAATGGTTCGCAAGAAAAAGTGACTATCAATTCAGATGGTAAACTCATTTTTATTGACATTGACGATATTCTATTTGTACAATCTGATGGAAATTACAGCACGATATTTTTAAAAAATAATCAGAAAAAAGTCATCACAAAAAAATTAAAAGATATTAATGCAATTTTACCAAAGAATAGTTTTTTTAGAACGCACAACTCTTTTATTGTTAACCTTAATAAGATTAAAGAGTTTTTAAAAACAGAACGTTATTTAATTATGGAATCTAATCACAAAATTCCAGTAGCTCGTCAAAGAAAATCAGAATTTTTAGATAAATTTTAATAGCTTGAAAGATTTAAAAAATAAGGTCGGCTTCATCTTTAATAAAACCATTTTTTCATACATCTCTTGCCTTATTTTTTTGGGAATTGCTTGTAGTTACTCACAAAACAATTTTGAAAATATTTTAGATACTATTTCTATTGATAGAATTAAACGTCTAGATGAATCTTCTCAGCTAAAGGAACTCCGATATGCATTTGATAATTATGCGTCTGACAGCACCAAAATGAAGAGTTTAAATGAAAAAATGACGAAAGAAAATTACTTAAATGGTAATATCTATACCCTTACAAATCTTGCGGATGTCAAGGATAAAAACGCACAGTATCATCAAGCAATTTACTATCTGAAAGAAGCCGAATCGTTATTGGAGGAAACTAATGAGCTTTATTTACGTGCCCGTATTTATAATAAACTTGGAATAGCTTACAAAAAACTTGATTTAGTTGGGCCTTCTTTAAATTATCTCAACAAAACCATTGACTTAACTGAAAAAGAGCCAGGGGATAACTTTAAATTAAAAAAAATAATTGCTAACGCCCATAAAAATACAGGTGAAATCTTGACTTCCTTAAGACAATATGATCTCGCGATAATAGCATTTAATAAGGCTATTCGAATAAATAAAGAACAAGAAAATCATTTTTTCTTAGCTATTAACTACCAAGAATTAGCTTATGCAAAAGAGCAATTAGGTCTTTTAAACGAAGCTTTAATTGATTATAATAAAGCTGCTTTTATTTATGAAAACACCTTTGAATCAGAATTAGGGAAAGCGATTATATACAGTTGTATAGGAGAATTATACCTAGCCAAGGGGATGTACAAAGAGGCTATGGTCATCCTAAAAGATGCTGCTAAACGTGCTGAAAAAACCGACGATAAATTGCACATTGCAGATATTTATATGAATCTAGGAAAATCCCAATCTTTTACAGGACAAATAAATTTAGCCAAAACCAATATCTTAAAAGGTATTAAAATGTCGGAAGTGGGATCAGAAAGTTTGGAGGTCAGGATGTTTGAAAACAAAATCAACGCGATTAAGGTACTTTCTGATATCTACCAAAGTGAAAAAAACTTTGAAGCTGCTCTAAAATTATATAAAACTGCAGATAGTCTAAAGAATAGGGTATCTGATAAACGCAACGTTTCTTATTTAAATGGCTTACTATTAAAGTATGAAAATGAAACTAAACTAAACCTAGTTAAAGCATTAAAAAGCAAAGAAGTTCTTAGTGCTTCTACACAAACAAATGTTGCGCTGACTGTGCTTCTTTCGGTAATTGCTGTTTTACTAATTACCGTTTTATTGTTTATTTTTCACAGACAACAACAATCAAATCAAGAGAAAAAAATATTGGCTTTAGAACAAAACATGTTAAAAAGTCAAATGAATCCTCATTTTATATTTAATTCACTGAACTCAATCAAACAGTACATTATAGGTAACGAAATAGAAAATGCTGTTTACTATTTAAATAAATTCGCAAAATTAATTCGTAAAATCTTAGACACCTCCAATAAAAAAGACATATCACTCGCAGAAGAATTAGAAACCATGACCACTTATATGACTATTGAAAATATGCGTTTCTCAAATGAAATAGATTTTAAAATCAATGTTGCTGACGACATCGATTCAAAAAAAATCAGGGTTCCTTCACTTATATTACAACCCTTTATTGAAAACTCTTTATGGCACGGATTATCATCAAAATTAAGTGATAAAAAAATCATCATTGATGTTAAAAATACAATCCCAGATTATGTGAGTATTTCAATAACCGATAATGGTGTGGGTAGAAAAATATCAAAAGAACGAAAACTAAAAGAAACTTTTAAAAGACGATCTGTTGGTATCGAAATTACTAAAGAACGTTTATTTTCTTTTGCAAAACGTTTTAATCGTTCGTTTGAATTAAAAATAGAAGACTTGTATGACGAGCAAAATGTGGCCTCAGGCACAAAAATAATTTTGAATATACCCGTTTAACTTTTCATGATTTCTTGTGCTCTTTTTTCAAGCTCATCATACCAATCAGGTCCAAATTTTCTTATTAAAGCTTCTTTAACGAATTTAAAAACAGGAACTTTAAGTTCTTCTCCGAGGGTACAGGCAGCATCGCATATGTGCCAATGATGATAATTTACTGCTGAAAACTCACTGTAATCTTTTACACGAACCGGGTATAAATGGCAAGAAACTGGTTTCTTCCAAGATACATCTCCTTGATTATAGGCCTCCTCAATTGCACACATTGCCTTATTATGTTCATCAAAAATCACATAAGCACAATCTGCACCATTAATTAGTGGTGTTTCATATTCGCCGTCTTCGGTAATAACAAATTTCCCTTGTTTCTCAATCGCCTTTATCCCGTCTTGTCTCAAATAAGATTTCACAATAGGATAAATTTCTTCTAAGACCTTTGTTTCCCTCTCTTCTAAAGGTGCTCCTGCGTCACCATCTATACAACAGGCCCCTTTACATGCAGATAAATTACAAACAAAGTCCTTTTGAATAACGTCCTCTGAAATTATTGTCTTTCCTAACTGAAACATCGTGGGATTAAAAATTAAAGACAAAAATAGATAAAGTTATGGTCTAAATGGTACCGAAAGTTACCTTTATTATATTAATTTTGTCAAAAATTTTAAGGCACTTTATATGCTTCCAAACCTAAAAGAAATATTTACAGTTTTTATGGTATTGTTTGCGGTTATTGATATCATCGGAAATATTCCTATAATTATTGATTTACGTAAAAAAGTAGGTCATATTCAAAGTGAAAAAGCATCGATTATAGCAGGAATAATTTTAATTGTTTTCCTATTTATAGGTGAAAATATTTTATCTCTTATTGGCATAGGCGTCAATAGCTTTGCCGTTGCAGGAGCATTTATATTATTCTTTATTGCTCTTGAAATGATTTTAGGGATAACTCTTTATAAAGAGGAAGATAATAATGCAGTGACTGCAAGTGTGTTTCCGCTTGCCTTTCCATTAATTGCAGGACCTGGAAGCCTAACAACCTTGCTCTCTTTAAGGGCTGAATTTCAATTAGAAAACATCATTATTGCGGTTATTTTAAATGTCATCGTCATATATATCGTTCTTAAAACCTCTGTAAAAATAGAACGAGTCATTGGACAAAATGGAATAAGCATTATTAGAAAGGTTTTCGGAGTGATTTTATTAGCAATTGCAGTTAAACTATTTGCTCATAATATTAAAGAATTATTTATTTGATCATGAAAAATTTCACCTATTTTCTAACTGTTATTGCCTTTTTATTAATCGGCTATAATTTTACACAAATTAACTGGGGTCAACCTTTTCAAGGAGATAGTGTTATTGCCATTATAACAATCATGGCAGGACTATGTACCATTGTCATTCTCGCAATTTTGAGGACATCTAAAAAAATTGAGAAAACAATAAAACAAAAAAAGAAATAATTATTCTTGAATTAATTCCTTAATTTTAAGTAACATCGTATCATTATTATTTATTATTTCCGTGAATGCTTCTTTTCCAAAAAGTTGTTCTGCTAATTTTGCTTTCAAACACAACTTCACTTCTTCTTTGTAGGCGGCAAAAGTTAATTGATAACGTGATTTTGAATTGTAATAGCTTTTAAATTGCTCCAATAGCTTATCTGTAACTTTATAATTTGCAACAAAATCGTCTTTTACCATGTTCTGTAGTATAGAACGATCTTTATCTAATTTTTCAAAAATAAAATACTCTAAGAAACCACTCGATAGAATAAAATCAATTGTTTGATTTTCCATTTTTTTATTTGTGGCCACAAATTCATCAGGAATGATACCTCCTCCACCATATACAATTTTTCCTTTGGGAGTTAAAAATTTTAAAGAATCTGCAATTTCAATACTGTTTTTATTTGATAATTCTCCATTGGTTCTACGTTTATAATATTCGTGATAATAATCCTTATTGCCATTTTTATAAGACCTCTGTATAGAGCGTCCCGTTGGAGTATAATATCGCGACACGGTAAGTCGTATGGCTGTTCCATCACCTAAAGCCATTTCTCGCTGAATTAATCCTTTACCAAACGAACGTCGTCCAACAATGATACCCTTATCATTATCTTGCAAAGCTCCTGCAATTATTTCGCTAGCTGAAGCAGAATTTTCATTTATGAGCACAAAAATTTCTCCATTTTCAAAAGCTCCCTTGTCAGTAGCATAACTGTTTACTATTTTACCTTGTTTGTTTTTAGTGAAAAGGATCAATTTATTGTCCTCTAAAAATTCGTCAGCAATTTGTTCTGCTATGTGCATAAAGCCTCCTGGATTATTTCTTAAATCTAATACTAACTTTCTAATTCCTTTAGCTTGTAATATATTCAAGGCTGTTTTAAACTCATTAAAAGTGGTTTCAGCAAAGCGATTTATTTTGATATACCCTAACTCATCTGTGAGCATGTAAGCAGCATCCACACTCACAATAGGCACATTGCCTCGGTCAATTTTAAATTCTATTATTGTGTCTTCTGAAGGTCTGTAGACTGTTAAATCGACTGTCGTGTGATTTTTTCCTCTAAGTTTATTAATTACCATATCATCACTCCAGTTTTCACCGAAGATGGGCATACCATCTGCTTCAATAATTCTATCTCCAGCTTTAATGCCGCTTTTGTAGCTGGGTCCTCCCTCTAAAGGCCTAATTACTGTTACCGTATCCTTGTATGAATAAAAACTTACTCCAATCCCAACAAAATCACCTTTCATGCTTTCCGTTGATTTTTGTAAAGCTTCTTTTGGAATATACGTTGAATGAGGATCAAGATTACTTAAAATACTTGTTACAGTTACATCAACAATACTATCAGTATCCACCTCATCTACATATTGATGGTCAATTAAATCAATTAAACGATTGAGTTTTTCTTTTTTTGAATTAGAGGCAAATATTGGCCTTGAAGTATCCAACATATTTAGTTTGTCACCAATCAAAATACCTGTTGCAATAGCAATACCGATTACTAAGGGATAGAATTGTTTTTGAGATGACATTAATTTAAATCTTCAATGATGGTCGTGGAAATCCCTGCTTTTTCTAAAAACTCAATTCCTGAATTATCTCTGTAAGCCTTTTTGTAAACAACACGAACAATCCCTGATTGATGAATTAACTTACTGCACTCCTTGCAAGGAGATAGGGTAATATATAAAGTTGCTCCTTGACACGATTGCGTAGATGATGCAACCTTTGAAATAGCATTAGCTTCAGCATGCAGAACATACCATTTTGTATATCCGTTTTCATCTTCACAGAAATTCTCAAAACCAGAAGGAGTTCCGTTATAACCATCAGATATGATCATTCTGTCTTTTACAATGATTGCGCCAACTTGTTTTCGCTTACAATACGATAACTTACCCCACTCATCGGCTATCCTTAAATATGCTTTATCATATTTGAGCTGTTTTTTATCTAGCATAAATTTATTTTCTCGATTTTTGATTAATAATAATCAGTTATTTAATGTCAGGTTACAAATTTAACCCTCAAAGTCTTAAATTTTATTCAAAACATTTCTTAGTTTATTTCAAAAATTGAAGCATTTTTACGTTCAGAAATAAAGGCTTGTAGCCCACATTCTAAAAAAGAAGCATATTCCTCAACATCAGGTGTATAACCGACAGGTTTATTTAGTAATTTCTCCCCTTCTGAATCTAAAAGTACATAAAATGGTTGAGAATTTGACTGAAAAAACTGCGTTTGGAAATGTGCCCATTTATGGCCATAGTTTTTCAATTGTCTAGTGCCACCATTTATCCTATTAACAAAAATTTGTTCGTCATTTGGCAATTCTTTTTTATCATCTACATACAGAGATATTAGCACAAATTTTTCACGAAGTAATGCGTCAATTTTTGGGTCAGGCCAAATATGTTCTTCCATTTTTCTGCAATTTACACATGCAAAACCCGTAAAATCCAAAATAATAGGCTTACCAACTTGTTTTGCATAGTTAATTCCTTCTTTTAAACCTTTAAAACAATTCAGGTTGTTTGGGCACTCATTGGGGTAGAACAAACTATACCCAACGGGTGGAGCTAAACCACTTAATAACGTCAGCGGACTAAATGTTTTAGTGCTTTTATTTATCTGAAACCCTGAAAACAGATAAAAGGTAAATAACAGCGCTACCATTCCAAAACCTAATCGAATAAATGACAACTTATTTAATACCGAATCGTGTGGAAATTTGATTTTGCCAAAAAGATACAGGGCGAGACATAAAAATATAACAATCCAAATTCCTAAAAATATCTCGATTTTTAGGAATCCCCAATGCTTTACAAGATCGGCATTAGATAAAAACTTAAATGCCAATGCTAATTCTAAAAATCCTAAAACAACTTTAGTTGTATTTAACCATCCTCCTGATTTTGGTAAAGTATTCAATAAATTAGGAAACATAGCAAACAGCGCAAAAGGCAACCCTAATGCTAATCCAAATCCACCCATACCAAAAGTTAATTGCCAAGCACCCCCTTCAGCCGTTAATGATCCAGCTAACAAGGATCCTAAAATAGGACCAGTACATGAGAAAGAAACAATCGCCAATGTTAGAGCCATGAAAAATACTCCTAGGACACCTCCTAAACTCTCTCCTTGAGAGGTTTTATTTGTCCAACTTGATGGTAAAGTCAACTCGTAATACCCAAAAAAAGAAAAGGCGAAAAATAAAAATATTATAAAAAATAAGATATTTAATGTCACATTCGTAGAAATCTCGTTAAGAATGTCTGGATTGATTGAATCGATTAAATGAAACGGGATACTTAAAATTAAATAGACCGCAAGAATAAAAAAGCCATATAAAATCGCTCTTGAAATACCTGAGGATCTCTCCGTCTTCTTTTTAGTGAAAAAACTAACAGTCAAAGGAATCATTGGGAAGACACAAGGTGTCAATAAGGCAAGCAATCCGCCAAGAAAACCTAATCCAAAAATACCCCACAAAGAGTTTTTATTTTCTGAATCAGCTAGTGTTAATGTGTCGTTTTGACAAACTGTTTCGAGCTTAGACATTTCAGCAGGTAGCAGCCCATAAAGACTCAAATTAATCTCATTATCATCAACAATCATCTGGTTAATAGTGGTGTCTTTTGCTATCAACTCACCATCCAACGATAGCTGAAACATAAAAGGGTTATCTGGCTTAAAAGTACACTGTGTATCATCACAAGTCATATATTCTAAATTACCTGATATGGCAGAAGATTTAGACACTAATTTTATTCGTTGAGTAAACCTCGCCTCTTTATAAAACTTTGTCACGACCATATCAAAGACAGAGTCATATTTTGTTACCTTATTAACATCATGTTCAATTAATTGACCAACTAACTCATAATCTGAATTAGTAGTAAATGCGAAGTTTGTTGGGAGCGGCCCCCCATCTTCAAGATAGTGTGAATAAATTGCCCAGTCATCTTCTATTGAAGCGATAAAATTAAGTTCAAATTCATCGTCTCCAATTTTATTACTCTCATATGTCCAAGCGACAGGGTCTAAAATCTGAGCTTGAGAAAAAAAACTTATTAAGCTCAAAATAAGCAGTAAATAACGGTTCATAGAATGGGTATTTAATTACAAATAAATAAAAAATGCAACAATTTCATCGTAATTGAATGTTAATATTGCAGGTGTTGAACATTTTTATTCCTTAAAAAACCTTAAATTTAAAGATGTTATCAATTAACTATAATTATTAAAAATTATTGTCTAATTGTAACCCTGTTAACGTTATTAAAAACACACTTTTTATTATATCACGATGGTGTTTATTTAATGTTACTAATTTATTAAAATAGGGGAATTCTAAAATATAAAATTTTCTTAGCTTTTTATCGCAATTATTAAAACCCGAAAACTAACTA
>Ga0206126_10000769_pt1 | contig 41728 bp, 40 predicted proteins | sample Helgoland_Spring_5_FD_148621 | JGI IMG/M metagenome (GOLD analysis project Ga0206126, IMG submission 148621) | Pelagic subsurface seawater microbial communities from Kabeltonne, Helgoland, North Sea - Helgoland_Spring_Bloom_20160412_1 | ecosystem: Environmental > Aquatic > Marine > Epipelagic ...
AACTATTTCATTCTTTATTTTTGTATCTAACAAATCTCTTGATACTAATTTAAAATCAAATACTTCATTTGGAAGTATTTCTTGAAATAGCATTACCAGGTATTTCTTATTGATTTTTTTTGAGAAGTCTTTGTAATTTTCACCCACTCTTCCACTTGCAATAATAGATAGTTTTCTTTTTTTACTGATGCCGTTGCTGGATGAATATACATCTGATATCTCAAAAAGCTTGATTGAATCTTTTTGCCTTCTTTCATTAAATAAAAGATTTTCTAACAACGAATTAGTTATATTTGTTCTAAGATACTCTCTATTTGAATCAAGCGGATTATCAACCTTTATTGCTTCTTCTGCTGCTAAGCTAACAAATGGTGAATTGATAACCTCGTAAAAACCATTATCTAAAAGAAAAAATCTTAATTTATTTTCAATAGCTTTATTATTTGTCCTCTCATTGTTTGGAATACTTATCTTTGATGTTGCAATATTGTCATAGCCTATTACTCTTGCTACCTCTTCTGCTAAATCATTCTGCGTTTTAATATCACTTCTAAATGATGGCACTTTAATAAGACCTTCCTCAACATCAAACCCTAATTTTGAAAGGTGGTTTAAGTACTCTTTTTCACTTATATTAATTCCGATAATTTGATTTATTTTTTTAACATTAATTGGTATTTGATGAATTTGATTATCTTTAGATTTATAGGAAATGATAGACATCTCTTTTATATTTGCATGCTCATCAATAAGGTTGATAAATCTTCTAAGTACCTTTTCATGACATTCAGGATCAACGCCCCTTTCAAATTTATGAGATGCATCAGACTGAATGTCATACTTTACTGATTTACCTATAATTGCTTCTGGTTCAAAGAACGCACATTCAATAATTACTGCCTTTGTATTAGGTGAGCATGACGTGTTCTTTCCGCCAACTATACCTGCAAGATTGATAACAGTATCATTTAATGAAAAAACTGAATTTTTACCTGTAAGAGTAATTTTTTTATCAAGCAATGTTTCAAACTCTTCACTTTTTTCTATTTCATGGAATAGAAGTTTGCCGCCCATTTTTTTTGCATCATAGCAATGAGTTGGCTGGCCAGTCTCATAAGAAAGATAATTAGATACATCTGTAAAAAAATTATTTTTATTCAGACCTAGATCTGTAAAATAATTATCTAAAGAATTTTTATACGTTTCTGGAACTTGGTCTATTTCTAATTTGAGAAATGATATGTTGGGACAAGTGTTTTTTGATAGATTTTCGAAATCTAATTGAAGTTTATTCAGTTTTTCAGTGTGCACCTCTTGGTTTGGGTCAACTGTATAAAAAACTGCTAAATCTCTTAGTAAGCCATTTATAGATAAACAATCCCCTCTGTTGGGAGTAAATTCCATATCAAGAATATCACCATCTATTTCGTGCTCATGACCAAGTTGAAATAATTTATTAGAAATATGCTCAATGCTTGGAGCCTCTTTGATATGTTGAACTAAATGTTTATAAGCTATTTTCATTTAAACTGACTCAGAAAATCTAAGTTAGACTTATAGAATTCTCTTATATCTGTAACTCCGTGCTTGAGCATGGCTATTCTTTCAATACCTAGACCAAATGCTAAACCACTATACTTATTCGAGTCTATATTACAATTCTCTAAAACAACTGGATTTACTAATCCACACCCCAGTATTTCAAGCCATTTACCTTCTTTTGATAAGATATCAACCTCTGCAGAAGGCTCTGTAAATGGAAAATATGAAGGTCTAAATCTTAATTCAACCTCTTTACCAAAAAGTGAGTGAATAATTTTATAAATTAGGTCTTTGAGCTGAGCAAAGCTTACATTTTCATCAACATATATACCCTCAACCTGATGGAACATTGGTAGATGAGTGGCATCATCATCTTTTCTATAAACCTTGCCCCCAGAAATAAATGCCAAAGGTGGTTTTTTTTCAAGCATTCCTCTGATTTGAACGGGTGATGTATGAGTCCTTAATAGATTTGATTTATTTTCAACATAAAAAGTGTCATGCATCTGCCTTGCAGGATGTGATTTTTTGATATTAAGCATATCGAAATTAAATTCTTCTGTTTCAATTTCAGGCCCATCAACAATTTCAAAGCCATATGAAACCAACAGACTCATGATGGAGTCTTTCATATGATTTATTGGATGAAGAGAACCCCTATCTTTAGTTAGCTCAGGGGGTGTAATATCTTTATGATCTGGCATTAAACCAGTATATCTAGCTAGTAGCTGTTTTTACAATCTTCTCAAAAGTTGCATTATCAGTAATGGCTATATCAGAAAGAATTTTTCTATCTAAAGTGATGTCTTTTTTAGCTAATGAATTTATGAGTACAGAGTATGAGACACCAAGATCCCTAGCTCCAGCATTAATTCTTGCTATCCAAAGTGCCCTAAAAGCTCTTTTCTTGTTCTTTCTATCTCTAAAAGCGTATTGTAAAGACTTAATATTAGACTGTTTAGCAGTTCTAAATAATCTACTTCTAGCGCCATAATGGCCTTTAGTAGCACTTAGTACTTTCTTATGTTTTGCTTTTGCTGTTACTGATTTGGTAGTTCTTGGCATGATTTATCTTCTTATTAGTTTTGAAGCCATTTTAAGCACTATACCAGATAGTTTATTAAGGCCTCTGTTGTGTCTTTTTCTTTTTGTAGACTGTTTGGTAAGGATATGATTTCTATTTGCACTTTTACTCTTAACAGATGAGCCTGTTTTCTTAAAACGCTTAGCAGCTCCAGAATGTGTTTTTAACTTATATCCCATATTATTCTTCTTATAAAAAATTGTATTTACTTCTTCTTCAAAGGAGAGAGAACCATTAGCAATTGCCTACCTTCAAGGGAAGGCTCTTGGTCTACCTGGGCTATATCTGCCAGCTCATCTCTTAGTCTATTTAGTAAATTAAGACCCATATCACTGTTTAATATTTCCCTACCTCTAAATCGGACGCTTATTTTAGTCTTATCTCCGTCAAGAATAAAGCTTTTAACCTTTTTTAATTTTATATTATAGTCACCGACATCTGTAGATGGTCTAAATTTTATTTCTTTTGTGGTATTTCTTTTAACTTTTACCTTTGAAGAAGATAAGCTTTTCTTCTTATCAAAGACGTGCTTGCCATAATCTAAAAGCTTACAAACAACAGGTGATGCATCGGATGGAGATACCTGGACCAAGTCAAGTGATGCCACTCTGGCTGATTCCAAGGCTACAGAGAAGGCAACCAATCCTTGTTTTTCTCCGTTTGATCCAATAAGCATGACTTCGCTGGCTCGAATTTTTTCGTTAATAGGTGTGATATTTTTTTTCTGAGAAGCTATGAGAGTACCTTTAGAGAAATGGAAAAGATTATAAACATTAAGTATTAAATATAATGTTATGTATTTGTGATGATTTGATGTTTATCATTTTGTGAGAGTGATTTTATACTAATTAACCTATTACGCAATAAAATTTTACCTAGGGTTGGAGAATAAGATGCTTCCAACTATCATCACTTTTTTCATAGACTTCTCTTTTATTTAATCGTGACTCATGCCCTTCCCAGAATTCAAAATAGTATGGAGTAAATGAATAACCTCCCCAAAATTCTGGACATTTTTTTAAGTCATCATTTTTTAAAGATTTATTATAATTTTCTTTAACTTGGCTATAAGAGTCTATTGGCTTTGATTGGTTGGATGAAATAGCTAATGCATTTTTTTCTTCCGACCTATCAACAAAATATTTTTGATTAAACTCATTAGAGGTTTTTCTTATTTTAGCCTTCATCCTAATCTGGACATTAATGCTAGGCCAATATACTAATACAGCTATTTGGTCGTGAGAAATAAAAGATGATGCTTTTGGAGAGTCATAGTTACTAAAAAAAATAAATTCATCATTTGAAATAAATTTAAGATTTACGTATCTAGAATCAACTTCATTTATTTCCTTGTTGTAAGAGGAAATTGAAATAGCCTCGATGCCTCGTTGACCTGCATTTAAAGCCTCATCATATTTCTCTTTTAAAAGTTGATAAGGTATTTCTTGACTTAAGTTATTGAATTGAATCATTGTATTAAAATTTTAAATTAATTATATATGTCTTATTATCAATCAAGAACCTTAAGAACAAAACCTATAAACAAAAAAAGCTGCATAATGCAGCTTCTTCAGTCTATTTATTTTTTAAAAGTTGATAACCCCATTTATCAGGTGTCAGAAAGAGCTATAGGTACAGCTGCTCAGCGGTCATTCATTTAATGTGGGGGCTGCACTAGATCTGTTAGAACAAGGTGAGCCGCTTGAAAGGATAATGCTCCGAGGAGGTTGGCAGACAGATTCGACCGCCATGAAATATCTGCGAAATTGGTACATCTTCAACTAAGAATGAATTGTGCTCTAGTGCCTTCAAGGCACCAAGACTAAAAAATCTACTAACTCAACTCCTTCACATACACAACAGAATCAGCGCCTTTATGTACTTGGATTTCTTTAACAGGAATAGACCCCATCTTAGTATAAAAAGCATGGGCCCTATCCAAATTACTCCCGACAACAATGCTAAAACTGCTAGCACCCTCTGCTCTGAAGTGAGAACAAAGAGCTTTGAATAAATTCTCAGCGTGACCTCCGCCCTGATAAGCCGGATTAACCACAATAGAAAGGAGTTCTTGCTTAGGCAAATCAGCCGAAATATTACTGCCTTTACTTATTAAAAGTACTTCAATAATTTTATACATCTTAGAAGGCGATAAAAGACAAGATTTGAGAGAGTAAATTAATAGAATAGGTTTTAATAGAAGCTGCTTATATATCTGCCCCAATCCACGAGTTCCTGTCACAAATCCCACAACGCTGCCATCCACGCGCTCTACTAGCAAAACGCTTTCACTATCCTTGTCGATTGCCTCGTAGAGCAAAGTGAGAAATGGAACACCCAGAGTCGCTAAAAAACCCTGATTGATATGATCGCAATGAAGGCTAGCGACTGTTCTATAGTCAATACTGTTCAGCTTATGGGGTTTTACATCCATTTATCTAATTCTTCTGGAGGAGGGGGTAAGTCTTTGAATAGCTTCCACACCAAACCAGAATTTAAACCTAATACGGCCCATATTGTGAGACTAATAAGACTGAAATAAGAACCAATACTTTTATGAGAGACATACCAATCCTCCAGAGATCCTTTATACGGCATGACAATCTCATCATAGAACTTGTCTGGATCATTATTCGCATGCATCATATCCTCTTCATTTCGAAATATGATGGATCCAATGCCAGACAAGCCTGGTCGGACTTTGATTATTTCATTCTGCGATGATAGTGGAAATGCATCAAAGCAACGCTGAGTCTGAGGGCGCGGCCCAATAACACTCATATTACCATTGAATATATTGATGAGCTGAGGCAATTCATTGATTTTGGTTTTACGGAGAAATCCTCCCATCGGTAGTATCCGCGGGTCATTTTTAACAGTGACCGTTCCCATATCCATGTTAGGACTATCTTTGAGCATGGTAGCGAATTTGTAGAGCTTAAAATGTTTACCTCCTAGCCCGACTCTATTCTGTGGGAAGAAAATTTCTCCCTCTCCTGTCACTCGTAAAATAAACATCAAAGGCAATAAAAGAGGTGCCAGTAAAACCAGTGCAATGCCCGAAAAAATAACATCAAAAATCCGTTGCATATTTACATTCTCCCATCTAAGTATTTGCCTGTCTCTTTGTGCTCGAAATCAGGGATCATTGTATTGAATAGATCGACTATTGGTGCCTTTTCCCAAACTTTTTGAGCGCGAAGCTCATGGATCACTTCTAAGAAATTATCCAGCATATCCGAACTGAAGTTAGCTTCGTTTTTAATCACCCCTAAATTCTTAAACTGATTCATATCTAGAATTTCGTTGTTTGTAAAAAATTCTTCAAAATCTTTTTCACCTGAGGTATCTGATTTGAAGAAATAACACGGCCAACGCTTGGAAGCGATTAACTCATCAGATCGGTCTCTTGCTTCCTCCTCAGTTGAGCAATGATAAGGTTCGTATCCAAGGTTCTCTATGTAACGCTCAGCAATGTCAGAAAAAGTCGTCAAATGAAGCTGTTCACTTAACTTTGGGAAAAAGATATCTCTATTTTCGCCAAGGAGGCATGACATTAGACATAGCTCTCCAGATTCCTGAGGAGTTACAAAATAACGTCTAACATCATTTGGGGCTGAAATAGGTTGCCGTTTAGCAAAACGTTGGTTAAACCCATGTAAAAGTGAACCGTCCGAAAACGCGACGTTAGCAAATCTAGCAGTTGAAATTTCCATTGACTCACTTTCACGCATCAGAAACATTTCCATGATACGCTTGCTCGCACCCATCATATTCACCGGATTTGCCGCTTTATCGGTTGATACGCAAAAATACTTATTAGCGCCCTGCGCTCTCGCCATTTGAACTGTCTTAATAGTATTAAGGATATTAACCTCAATAAGACGCATCAACGTGAAAGGATCTTTTTCACTGCGCACATGCTTAAGCGCCGAAAGATTAAGAACGTAATCATACCCTTCACTAGCATTCATGAGCGCTTTATATTCATTACTACCGCAATCAAGAGCGAAGGTGCGAAAATCACCGTCAATGTAGCCAAGCGTGCTCCGAATATCCCTTACAAGTTCCACCATATTGTTTTCACTAATATCAACAACATGAAGCGCAAGAGGATTCCTCTTAAATATTTCACGCGTAACCGCCTGGCCAATAGAACCTGCACCGCCGATCACCAGAAAACGGCTATTTGAAACTAATGTCTCTAATTCTTTTCTGCGACTTGAAATATCGTCATCAAACAGTGGCAACGTTCGACCAATCAGATTTAATATATCCATAGTAATAATTACTTATCCAGTTTATTTAAGGCTCCATCAGGAACACTTGAGGGTATATTTACCACTCGATCTTCTAACCAAAGAGAGTTTTCAAGACCGTCTGTTTGACAATCTTTGAACATTGGAAGTTTCGACATCAGCGTCCAAATTGGACGAGTCATAACATTATTATCATTAGTCACCTTTAAAAATTCATCACGATCTTCTCTAGAATCTAAAATTATTGCATTAAGCCAGTGATTTGCCTTATTTCCATAAATCGCCTTAAAAAATTTAGCACCTCTCTTATTAAGAAAGGTATCCCATTGATCAGCTAACTGCGCTTTTACCGTCAAAAACTCGCCTAGACGCTCCATTTGAGCACAACCTAAGGCTGCATTCAGATTGGGCATACGATAGTTATATCCTATCTCATCATGGACAAACTCGTATGGGTGGGGAACCTTTGCAGTAGTCGTAATATACTTCGCTCGCTTAGCCAGTTCAGCATCATCAGTAATAATCATGCCTCCGCCACCTGTCGTAATCACCTTATTCCCATTAAAACTAAGTGTGGCCATTGAGGAAAAAGTACCCGTATGACGACTACCAACGTAACTACCCAAGGACTCAGCAGCATCCTCTATCAAAGCAATGTCCCAATCGGCACAAATCTCGGCAATCTCGGCTATTCGGCAGGGAAATCCAAAAGTATGCATGGGGACACAGGCAGATATTTGTTTACCTGAGATTTTATTGAACGTTCCATTCGCCCTTTTCTCAGCATTTCTCTCTAGGAAACGTTTCAATGCAGCTGGGCTAAGGCCCATCGTGTCAAGGTCTACATCGATGAAAAGTGGTTTAGCGCCTGCGTAACTAATAGCATTACACGTGGCAATAAAAGTAAGGGCCTGAGATATCACCTCGTCTCCAGGTTTGACCCCTGCAAGCTCAATTGCCACATGAAGAGCGGCAGTCCCGTTAACAGTGGCTACTGCATACTTAGACCCCGTGAATTCGGCTACTTTTTCTTCGAACTCAGTTACCTTTGCACCAACCGAAGAGACGAAATTCGAATCGATGCAATCTATTAAATATTGACGTTCATTACCTTCTAAGACTGGGCGATGAAGTGGAATAAATTCTTCTCCGTAAATCTTCTTAGCCAGAGCTACTGTATCTTTATTTAATATATCTATTTTCTTCATGTGATTTATTTTATTCTATGGCTGAAGAATGGACCCATCCCAATTATCACCATTTTTTGTAAATGCCTCAATAGAAACTTGTTTAGCTGCAATAGCTTGAACATAAATCTTTCTAAGCCGCTCAAAAGGCTCGGATGGATTGTCATCTAAAAAAATTATCATAGCTATATTTTAGTATAAAAAAAATAAATATATATATCTAATCGCTAAGTTATAGAAATTATGGGCGATAATAGTTTATTAAAACAGCATCCAATCTTCCTCTAAAAACATATTCAGATCCAACACCCACACCAGTCGGTCCAATAGCATTAGAAAGTTCAATTAGATCGTTGATTGATCCAGCTCCGCCTACATATGTTTGAGGAATAGATATTCTTTTATTAATTTTTTGGGCAAGTGAAATGTCATATCCCGTTCTCATTCCATCTCTATCTATATTGTTTATACATATTTCACCTGCCCCAAGTTTAACCATCTCGTCAATATGTTCAAATAAATTAATTTTTTCTTTCTTAGTTCCCCTGTCTGTATAGACTTCATAACCCTTAAATAGTGACTTTCTAATGTCAATAGTTACAACGAGACTCTGCCTTCCAATAGCTTTTGATATCTCTGAAATTAAATTAGGATTATTTATGGCCTCTCTTGAAACTGAAACTTTTTCGTAGCCTATTGAGATTAGTTTTTTAGCATGCCTTAAAGACGAAACAGAGCCACCGTAGCATAAAGGCATATTTGCCTGTTTAGCAACTTTTTCTAAAAGACTAAAGTTAGGTCCCTCATCTTGCTTTCTACTAAGGTCAAAAATGCATAATTCATCTACTTTTTTTTCATTAAAAATTTTGATTGTATTAATAACATCGCCTAGATATTTATATCTCTTAAATTGTTTAGTTTTAATCAAACCAGATCCTGATAGAAGAAGAACTGGTATAAATCTAGATCTAAGCATTGACCAATCCACAGAAATTTTTTATTAGCCTAGAACCATTATCATGACTTTTTTCAGGATGACCTTGGGATCCATATACATTTTTATGTTTAATAAATGCAGGATATGTTTTTTTATTATATTCAAAATTTGAGATAGAATGGGATTTATCTTTAGGGTAAAAATAATATGAATGAAGGAAATAAAAACCAGTAGATATATCTATATCATTAAAAATATCGTCATCACTATTTATTTCAATTGAATTCCAGCCCATATGGGGAATTTTTACTTCGCTATCCTCAATAAGTTTTATTGATCCCGAAATCAAAGATAATCCCTCTCCTTCACCCTCCTCACTAATATCTCCTAAGACCTGCATGCCTACACATATACCAAGAAGAAATTTATCCTCATAGCTATGGAAATCTCTTAAAAAATCTAGTAGATTATTTTCTTTAAGTTTTGAGATAAAATCTGAGAATCCTCCAACCCCTGGAAGAATTATGTGAGAAGCATTTTTAATATCATCTATATTAGATCCAATATTAAATTCAATATTGATTTTTTTTAAAATATTGATAATTGCGTTGACATTGCCAACGCCAACGTCTACGACATATACTCCAGATGAGTTCATCTTTTAATTGCTTGTTTTTCGAAACCTAATTTTTGTAAAACTTTAGCCCCTATATCAAATATTGCTAGGCTATTTTTATAATCTCTAAAACTTTTTAATGGTAATTCATGTAAATCTTTAATCTCATCGAGAGTTATTTCAAGCTTATTAGCAACATATTCTATATCTAAGTTAATTGATTCCTTGTCATAAGGAGACAAATTAAGCGAGGTTAATGCTTCTTCTCTTGTCATCTGTCCGGTTGATATTAAACTAGAGAATTGTACCTTTCTTGTATCATAACCAAATCGTGTTGGCAGCCAATAACCCTCATAAAATTTTGTAAACCTTGACTCAAAATGTTTTTGAGGATATGCCATCCAGTCATACTCTTCTTGTAGTATTTTAATAGCCATTTCTTTATTATATTCCATTAAGTCTAGGGGTTTTAATACTTGGATGCCTCTTATGAATCTTAAATATAGTTTATGATAGAAAATTCCACTCCAAGGATAGTTTTTTAAAGGAGACTTGCAGAACTGTCTGCGAACATCTTTTAAGAAGCGCATATCAGTTCCATAGTAAAGCCAGTCAAGAGGGTTTCTACAACATTCTGTTGAATGATTTCCCCCATTTAAAATAAATTTTATGCCATGTTTTAAAGCAAAATGGTACATAACTGAAAAGAATGCATGATCTTGAGCTAAATCAAGATGAGGAGTTCCAGATTTAAATAAAGCCAACTGAAAGTCTCTCATATCATCCCAGTCTATGACCTCTACAAATAAATCTAAATCTAGCTTTTTTACAATATTTTGTATGTTATTTACAGCCATATCGCTATTCCACCCAGCATCAACATGAAAAACTAAAGGCCTTAAACCATGAACAACTACTGCATTATGGAGTAGAAATGAGCTATCAAGCCCTCCACTCATTCCCATTATACAGTCATATTCTAAATTTTTACCTTTGGCTTTCACCTTACTAAAAATATCATCTAGGATGGCTTCTCCTTTTTCATTAGGATGCCAGTTTGGAATAACATTTTTTTCAAAATCATGACAATGATCGCAGACGCCTTTTTCATCAAAGGTAATTTGAGGGTCTGTTGTATCCATGACACATCTAGAGCAAATTTGATATTTTTTATCGTTCATTAGTTTTCTTTATTATTGTGATGCATTGATAGTGATTTTAAGGTAATGTCAAAAATATACCATAAAAAGTTAATACCATTTTATATGAACTCTCCATATATAATTTATTTGTTGTTTTATAGTAGGTATAGTCGTCAATGTCGCAATATCTCCATTGCCTTCTATAACTTTAGGTAGTTTGCCTGATTTAGCAAAATTTTCTATAAATATAATGAATTCTTTTCTTGCCTTTTGATGAATGTATAAGCTATTTTTATATGCTGTTTCTTTAGATTCTATATGTCCCTTGTAATATACAATCCCTTGATCAAGGACCTCTTGCAGTCTTTGGATAATAAATCCACTCTTATGGTCTTGATTGTAAACCTCCCAAAACCCAGAGGGCAATCCTCTATAAACCTCATTGTCGCCGTGATGCATGCCAATTACACCATAAGGGCATATTTCTAATATACCGCCTCTTAAAATATGATGCCCCCCTCTAATAATAAAATCTAAATTTTTAGATTTTATTATTTCTAAATCGCTGTCTGAAAAGGTAACTATTAATTTAGATTTTGAAAATATAGGCTTAACTCTTAGAACTGGAACTGCTACTTCATTTATATTTAATTCATCTTTAGGCAGTAGCTCTAATTCATTCTTTTTAAGAAGTCTGCTCTCAATAAAAAAAATTAACTTCAAAAAAAATTTATTAATTGATTTTAATAAGCCGAGTGTTTGAAGAGATTTAATAACTTTTTGAAAAAAAGAATTTCTGGAATCTGCAACAATAGAATAAGTAATAATAAGAGAAATATTATAGTTTTGAGATTTTTTTGATTCTTGCAGAACTAATTCCAAATCAGGCGGTATTGTTTCAGAATCAATAATAAATCCTATATTCATATATACCAGCTATTAATTACTTAGTTGAAAGTTATGGCATATGTTAATGGAACTGAAAAAGAATATATACCAAAAATTGAAGTTTTTATTAGTAAGAAACATAGTTCCATAAAGAGAAGTAGCATTATTTCCATAAGTATATCTTTTAAAGATTCTAATCTTGAATAAATGAATACATATACCATTCATTAACTCTATAAATTTAATATTTAGTAGAAGTAGCTCTGTTATATTTGATAGCCACACAGTATAGAAGTAAAAGATATAACTGAACTTGCAGGCTTCCAAGGGATGTATTGAAAAAACCCAACAATACTAAGCAGAATAAAGAAATCCCCATGGATTTTGAATACATATTTTTTACTGTAAATGAAAAATAAAATAAATAGGTATAATAAAGAATTAACGGAATAACAAACAAACCTCTTTCTACAAGAATCATTACCCAGTAGTTATGAATAGATGGTCCAGTTATTCTAAAAATATCATAATTTTCCAATAAAACTGCTGCATTGCCAAGGCCAACTCCAAAAATTGGGCTATTAGAAAGCATATCAAAACCTGCTATAACTAGCAGCATTCTAGGGCTGTCTACATAGCTCTGCGATGTCATTCTTCTTGTTACAGAGTCAACAAGATCCACAATACTAAAAAAACTAAAGCTTTCACCAATAAAATTTAATACGAAACCAAATAAAATAAAATAAAGAAGATATTTTATAGCTGAAAGTGGTTGAGCTAAAAGGAATCTTATAAAGATTAAACAAAATGCCAATACCATTCCCGCTGTACCTGACCTGCTTATTGTTGCAAACATAGATATTACAAAAATCCATAATAAAAAATAAAACTTAGAACTTTTTTGACTTGCCAAGTAAAATGTTAAAGGTATTGCACATATTAATTGAGAGGCAAAAAAGTTTGGATTGCCTGCGAAACCCCCATGTCTTACAGTAAAAGAAAAAGCGCCACCCTGGCTACCAAACTCAAGACTTTTTACATCATAATCCCAAGAGCCTAGAGATATAATTGGCCAGAAAATCTCATCCAAAGAAAATCCAAGGCCCACTCTGCTATATATAGCTAAATATTGATATATACATGAAGCTACTAAAAAATAAGTAAAAAATTTCAGATATTTCTCAGTATTTTTAAAATTATCAATTGACTGATGCAATAGAAACGATATCAATATTAGTTTTAATAACAAAGATGATATTAATAGTTTCAAAAATTGTTCAAATGAAGGCTTGTCATCTATGCTAATCAATATGCCTATTGATGATATTAGCTCTGTTAAAAAAATTAATACAAGTATTAAAATGGGTATAAAAATAAAGTTCTTTTTATAAAAAGTAAGTCTTTGATGAAATAGTATAAAAATAAAAGTCGTTAGGATATATATGAATCCAAATATGTCGTACAAATTCAAACGCAAACCACCAATATAATAAAACAAAGAAACTAGGCTGGCTGATATAAGAAGAAAATAAAAAGCGGTATTTAAAATACTAGTGTTTAAGAGCAAGGATGAATCTTCTGATAGCTTTTTATACATCAAATTTTTTATGACCAATAAATAAATGTATAAAACTTTTAAACTTAATTCCAAAAAATTGAAACATCATAAAAAGAGTACTAAAAAATCCAAAAAGATAAATTAACTCAAACAACCTCTCAAAACGAATAAATTTAATTCTTAAGATCCAAAATATTGATGAATTAACCCTTTCAATTTCTTCAATCATTTTTAATTCATATTCTTTATTTGATTTTATAAACGCTAGATTTTTATCTCTTAAAACTTCAACATACATCAGCTTTGTTCTATACAGTAAAGAGTGAATGTAAACTTCTATCTCTTTGTTTTTAATATTTTTTGACATCAATTTTTTATAAATCATTGTCTTAGATTTAAAGCTTGCTAAGTGTTCCGCAGATTGATTTCCCTGCTGTACAGACCTTATATCCTGGACTTTTCTCCAGTTAAATAATGCTTCAGGTATAACGATTAGCGATGTATCGCTAAGAACGGCCTCAAAAATAAAAAACATATCCTCTCCAATACCTACATCATTCCTATATGGCATGCTTCGCTCTATACCATTCTTACAACAGAAAGTTGCAGGATGAAAAATTGTCATAGGTAAAGTTCCTGCCTCAAGAAGAAGTTTTTTTAATTTTGTATTATTTAGATTAATCTTCTTTGGAGCTTTATGTATAGATAGATTGAAGTTGTTTTCATCAACTATTTTGTAACCAAGTCCATAAATATCATAACCAGGGTTTTTAGTAATAAATAAATGTATCTTACTTAATGCATTATTTACTAGTGTATCGTCATCTCCCAAGATGATATTAAACTGCCCTTTGGCAACTTGTATTAAAAAGTTCTTATTGCCTGGTTCCTTTAAATTTTTAGATTGTGAATAAAACCTTATTCTTGACTCACCTTCGAAGCTAGATATAACTTTATTAATCTCATTTTTTTTTGGAGAGTTATCATCTGAAATTACTATTTCATAGTCTACAAATGTATTTTCAAGGATAGAGGAAATGTTCCTCCTTAATTCTTCTGGTCTATTATATGAAGGTATGAGAATGGAAAAAAAAGTATTTTTCTTATTCATATGATCATATATTATATTTAAATCTTGAAAATATCTCTTCTTCTGAAGCCCTGTATTCATCATCTTCATCATGCTTTCTGCTCAAATAATATATCAAAGTAGCGCCTTCTTCTGATGATTTATAGCAATGCCAATATTCAGAAGGGATGGTTACAGACTCTTTATTGGCAGCATTTAAAAACACTTCAGTGACTTCGCCATCCGGAGAAATAATTCCTATTTTTAAAGACCCTGTTACAACAAAGAAAATATCATATTGAAGTTTATGGCTATGCCAGCCACTAAATTGATTTGGTTCGACTATAGAGACTGTTACTTGCCCATCCAAGCCAGGATAAATATCAAAAAATCTATCAGCCCGATGATCCTTAAAACCCTCCACTTTAGAAACGTTTATCTTCATTTTTATCTCCATATTTTATTTGTAAATACATCTCAACCATGTTTTGTAAATTATTGAATTCTGGATATTCTAATACCTGATTTAGTTTATTAAAAAAATTATTTTTTAATTTACCATTAAAGTTTCTTTTTATATATGAGGAATAGCTAGATAGGCCTAATTTATTTGCTGTAATAGCAATACTTAATGCCAAATCATGAACTGAAAAAAGGTATTTAGAACCAATATTAAAAGTCTCATTCATTAGATTTTTATTAGAAATATTTGATACTATCAATTCTGAAATATCTCCAACCCAGCTCAATGGAATCTTAGGAATATCATCTAAGTTATTCCAGTCAAAATCAATTTTTTTTTCAACATATCTATAAGTGAAGTCAGTGGTTATGTGTGATATCCCCTGATTATATTTCTCCATAGGAGACATTATATGGAACGGTCTGTATATAGTGTAATTAAAATTATTTTCTAGTGCTTTTTCATGAAGTAAAATTTCAGATTCTAATTTTGATTTACCATATGCAGATTTTGGATCTAATAATATAAATTGAGAATCACTGTAATCTCCAGGGCTATAAACAGCCGAAGATGAAAAAAAAATAATATGTTTTAAGTTTTTATTTACACTTAAAAGTAGGTTTTTAAATAGAGTTATATTTGAATTATATATAAATTGATCTTCGTTTAAGCCGTTCCATAAAGCTGCACTACAAATAATTATATCAATATGATTTTCGTTAAAAATTTTCTTGCAAAATTTAGGATCAAGCAAGTCACCATTATAAATTTTATGATTTCTATTATTACTTGTTAGATTTTTATCTGATCGTGCAACTCTGATAAGTTTTGAATTAGGGTATTTCGTTGACAGTGAATTAATTAAATATAAGCCTGTTGCCCCTTCGCTGCCTGTAACAAGGAAAGTGGGGTTATCTTTATAATCGCTCATACTTGATTTTCTTTTATATATTACTTAAAAGCTATTTTTATTTTTATACTTCTTGAATAAACTTATCTAACTCTTCGCTGACATTAGCTAAAGAGTAATGTTTGGCATTTTGGACTGCTAAATAACTAATACTTTCAATTTGTTTAGGATTTTCTACTAATCTAATTAGAATATTTTCTAATTCATTATAATTTTTAAAGTAGATTGAGCTAGAGATTATATTTGGATCAGGCTTGTACCAATCAGGATATATTGCTGGTATTCCCATTCTAACTGACTCAACATGCACACTGGTTAGCTCACCTTGATTATAATAATCCTTTAAAATTGGTGCTATTATAAATTGAGCCTTAGATGTATTTTCTATAAATTCTAATTCAGGAATCCATTTTGTAAAAAATTTGATTGGATACCCTTTGCTTTCTAGCCTTTGCATTTCTTCTATTATAGAATATCCATAGTCAGTTATAGGATAGCTCAATACAGTAAGTCTAATTTTACTATAGCCCCTCAGCCATAATGATTCAAAAGCATTAAGTAAAGCAAAATAATCTCTCGCCCTTTCAACAATCTGGCCGGTAACTAAAACTTCTAGAGTGCTTTTATTTGGTTTTATAACCTCTCTACCAAGATATAATGAAAAGGGCATAAGATGTATGGGTTTTGTATAACCATTCTCTAAAGCATTTTGCCTTGCCTGTTCTGTATGAACTATAATGCCGTCTAATCTTTTTATTATTCTTGATAAGAATAATTTGGTGTAGTTATGATGAATGATCTCTCTAACACTAAAAAATCCCCTTAATCTGTATGACGATCCAAAAAACTCAGAAATTCTTCCAGCAGCAGCAATGGTAGGAATAGAGAATTTTACTATATAAAAAAATCCCACTCGATAGCCTTGAATAGAGTTTATTATTAATAGATCCTTGGATGCATCTATATCAAGTTTTATTCTTCTTAAAAAAGATAGATCATTTTCATTATCCTTTGAAATAACAAATTCAGGAATATCTTTACTGCCTATAAAAAGTGGCTCTAAATCTTTAAATATAGTTTGGGTTACATAAACTGTGACTTTATGACCCTTGGAAATTAATGAAGATGCTAATGTATGAACATAAAGATGATGGGAATATATCTCAATAATTGCTATTTTTTTTTCTTTAACTATCAAAGGTTTCACAAAAATATTAATATGTATTTATCATAGAAAATGGTGAGTATATTTATATTTCATTAAATTAAATAATTGATCTATTTGAAAGATAAAATAACATTCTTAAGAATGTTTGCTTGCTTTTTAGCATCTTCTAAATTTCTATAATTAGTTTTGAATTGCATTATTTTTGGTTGAACGGCCTCAGCTACAGGACATATTCCTTTTTGCCATTTGAAAGATTTTGCATATTCACAAGGTCCTGCATGTGATGGTAAATACCCAGATTCTATAAATTGTAGATCTTTTATTACTATTTCCTCATATACAACTGAGAGCCCTCCATAAAAACCATCACCACCAGCTTCTTTATATGCATTATAGAAATCTTTCCAAGTGCGCCCTAATAATAGTTCACCTTCGTAAAGTGCGCAAAAAGACCAATAAGAACTAACATATCCTTCAGGAATTAATTGTGGTTTAATCCAAGTACACTCATCGACAGCTTCATAAAAATACGATGCAACTTTTTGTCGTCTTTTTACAATAAAATCCATTCTCTCTACCTGCGCCAATGCAACGGCAGCAGTAACCTCATTCATTCTGTAGTTCCATCCAAGAATATCATGCCTTTTATAATGTGGATCTTGAAATTCCGTAGGGAGGAGCTGACGAAGTTCTTGCCCTGCTGATAGAATTTTGTATCCATTAAAAGCAGTTTTTCTTACTATAGTTCCAAATTTTTCATTGTTCGTCAGTACGATACCTCCCTCTCCAGCAGATAAATGTTTTTTATTTTCAAAACTAAAACTAGACATATGGCCGATACTTCCTGCTATTCTACCTTTGTACATACCAAGAACACATTGGGCAGCATCCTCAATAACCACTAAGTTATGCTTTTCAGCTAGAGACATAATTGCATCCATGTCGGCAGGCAGGCCATGCATATGAACTGCATATATAGCTTTTGTCTTACTAGTAATTTTTCTTTCTATGTCTTTTGGGTCTATATTCAAAGTATCTGGGTCAATATCAGCAAAAACTGGTATTGCATTTTGATGTAAGATTGTTGTTGCAGTCATTACTACTGTTTGCGCTGGACATATGACCTCGTCACCAGCTCCAACTCCTGCTGCAGCTAGACATGTGTGCAGGGTAGACGTTCCAGAGTTCTCAGTAATGGCGTACTTCATACCAAACTTTTCCTTAAAAGCTGTCTCTAATTGCAATGTAAATGGTTTTCTTTCAGATCTGGTCTTAGTGTCAAGGGCCTGAGAGACATAAACAATTTCATTACCATTGTACTTGCCATATGGATCATTCCTTGGATCGATAATATCCTTACTTCTTTTCGAAAATAATTTGCGAAGCATTACAGGACTCCTTTAGATATTCCACCATCAAAATTTATTGTAACTCCCGTCAAATAACTAATGTCTTTAGAGACAATACTTGATACAAAATCACCAATTTCTTGGGGTCTTCCAACTCTTTTCATTGGAAAGCTCTTGCCAACAGAAATAGGATCGTCATTTAATTCATTAAAACGATCAGTATCCATTGGTCCAGGAGCTATGTTTATACATGAAATTTCTTTTTCTGCATATTGTGGACTTAATGATTTTAGCAAACTGGAGAAAGCTATTCTGTATGTATTAGAAAGAATAAGCTTAGAGTCTGGTTCCTTTATGTTGTATGAGGATATAAGAAATATAAACCCTCCATTGTTTATTTTTAATTTTTGTAAAATAAGTGCGAAACCTAGAAAAAGTTGATTATGGTATTTATTCCAATCGTTCATTGTTATATCAGAGAATGGCTTAGCTGGCGGGCCGCCTGTATTTAAGACAAGAACATCAACTCCATCTTCACATGATTGGCAAAATTTAATACAGTCTTCAAGATTAGATGTGTCTAAATCTTTTTGGGATAAAGCATCAACTTTTAAATTTGGAATATCTCTGAGAGAATTAGAAATAGCGGCACCAATTCCTCTACTTCCAGCTAAAACAATGGCTTTTTTTTCTTTTGTGTTCATTCAATGATTCTCCATGAAATTTACTATTATTGTATTATATTATTCTTCTAATATTGATGGCTTATCTTCTTCGTTAAGAGTCTTAGCTATAAATGGATTTTTTTTACCATCTCCAAGAGAGCTTATTAGGCACTGTATATTTGAAATCATATCGTCAACATTGCTAATAGGTATTGCCCATGAGTTATCAGGATATTCAAAGTTTAAATCCTCTTTTACGTAAAAAAATAAAGCTTTTGGATTATATACAATAGCAAGATTCAATACATCAAAATTGGAACAATGAAGACCAAAAGATACATCGCAACCAGTTTCTTCTCTCATAGTTTTAATTGCTAACAAATTTACATCTTCTATGTCAGATGACAACTGAGTATGAATAAAGCTAATATTTTTCTTATACTTCTGTGAAATCAAAGTAATTTCTTCCATACCAGAAATTCCAGTTGATAAATATACTGGTTTACCAGTTTCTATAAGAAATTCTATCAATGGTATATCTTTAATACCCCAGCTTAAGACTTTCCAAAAATCAGGACTTAGATTTGAATAAATTTTAGCTGTTTCAATATCACCTAAGGCTACACCAAAACCTTTGTTATATTTATTAAGTATTTCTTTGCAATTTATGTAACATTGATCTGATAGTTTACTTTTCCATGATTCAGATTGATCATAAAACTCTTTTTCACGAATTTGAAAAGTAACTGAATCAACGTGAGACAGTGCCAGTGATTTACAGTATATTTCTGCTTTAGTCTCATGACCAAGATGGTTTACCCCAACCTCAGCAATAAATTTTATTTTATTCATAAATTATTATTTATTATTGGTTCAATAGGCTGAAGTTGGCGCTCCTTCCATTGATTGTTACGAAACCAGTTTATGTTTTTAAAATTAGGATTAGCTGTTAACAGATCATCAACGTCTTTTCTTGTGGCTTGGTTTCCTAAAATTCTACATATGCTTGATAGTAACCAGTAATCCTCTTCGTAGTCTAAAGTCAATCTAGCATTAACAGATGAAAAATTTTTGGATTGGACAAGAATCTCGGACTTGCGATCTTCAACAGCCTCTAAGTAATTCCAAAGTAATTCAGAATTTTCACCCTCGCTATACAATGAGCATGCTTTTAAGAGAAAACTAGTCTTTAAAGAGTAACCAACGCAAGCATTTCCATCCGATGAAAGCTTTGTTGGCTCAACATAATCGAGATTGTTTTCTAATAGAGTTAAGAAACTTAATTTCATCATCTCAGGATCAAAAAATGGATCATCCACATCAACTGTATGAAAGGCATCAATATTATTTTCTAAAGCGCAGTTAAGCCATCTTCTTAGCCTATCATCGTTATGCCCACGAAAACAGGGTACGTTTTCTTTCATAGCTATTTCTGCAATTAAATCATTCTCATTTGATGATGGAGTGCAGACTATTGGATTTAATCCATTTTCCTTAGCCCTTCTAATTCCATGTTCTAGAACATTACAATTTCCAAAAGGAAGCAAGCATTTATTTGGGAGCCTGGAAGAATTAATTCTTGCAGAAACAAAAGAATGTATCACCATGCCCCCCATCCTCCGTCAACAGTTAGCTGAGATCCTGTGGTATAAGATGCATCATCTGATGCAAGGTAGTGAATGGCTCCAAGAATTTCTTTTTTTTCCATCATTCTTTCCATGGGAGTCATTTTGCTATAATTTTCTATAAAAATAGGATCGAAATCTGCCCTGACACCTCCTGGCACAACCGTATTAACTCTAATATTAGGAGCAAGATAGGTGGCAAGATATTTAGACATACCAATTACTCCAGCTTTTGACATTGTATAACCAATATTTTTAACAAATCCTTCTGGATATATAAAATGCTTTGGGGAACTTACTCCGTAGGTAGAGCTAAAATTAATAATTGAAGAACCTTTGGGACATACAGCAGCAAATTCTCTACATACTGAAAAAAGTGATAATAAATTAACCCTTAAATAGCTATCAACCAAATCAAGTGGCATATTAAAAATATCATAAGAAGCCTCACCAGGAAGAGGATTGAGGGCAAATGGTGTTATCAATGTAAAAGCGTCTTTATTAGACTGCATTAATGATTTTACTTGATTCTCTTTAGTGAAATCATGTCCCAACTTTAAATCTAATTTTATTACTTCATTTCCTTTGTCTTCAAAAGATTTGGAAATAGATTGACCTAAAAAACCTTCCGACCCGGCAACAATAATCTTTCTTGAAGAGTTTTTTTTAATATTCATTGTAAGTTTATGTATTTATTAGTGTAAGTAAATAATTTTAAAGTAACTTTGAAATAAAGTCTGTAAGGGTGGGAGTATTTTTTTTATTATTAGTAATTTTATTTATTGATTCTATTTCATTAAGCTGTTCTTCAAAATCTGAATTCTTAGAAAAAACTTTAATATTTTCAAAATGATGCATGTCTCTTGAGTTTATGTCTGTTTCAATGTCCATACTTAAAACAGTTTTATTTGGACAATACATAGCCCATGGAAGAATTGAAGAAACATCACCAATAATTAGCCAGCTATTCAATATAATCTCTTCAGCTGAAATACTGTATCCATGTCTTAGAAAATTAATTTCACTACATTTAGAATTTATATAATCTTTAGTTATCTCAAATAAATCATCTGAATAAAAGGGATGAAATTTAATCGAAATATGGGAACCTGGATATCTTCTTTTCAAAATATTAATTAATACTATCCATCTATCTAAAAGGTCTTCTTCATATCCAGCAAGCCCTGTTAAGCTAAAAAATATTGAGATTCCTTTATCTTCTGTATATGAAAAAAGTTTTTTATTAAGCTCTCCGCTTGACGTTATTGGACTCTGAATTCTAGAGACCTGAGATTTATCTCCCAACAAATCTGTATAAAAGTTTTTTTCAAATTCCTCGTACACAAGATGATAATCAAAAAGATTTGACTTCGGTTTAATGTCTACATTATCCGTTATTGATAGCCCAAAATAAGGGAGCCTACCAATTAAAAATAGAGGAATAATAATATTATTAATAAAACTTTCAACTAGTTTCTTGAAAGAAAGAAGATAATAAATTGAATGACCAAGGATTTTAAAGTTACCTACCAGTCCTAGGGATCGTTTGAGCCTATTGTCTAAAAAACCAAGTTGAGTCAATTTATTGCTAGGTGACATCGATAAAATAGAAATTTTTAAAATTGAGGGATAGAATAACCTTGCATAATGAAAAAAATACATATTTTCAATATCTATATAATCATGCTGCAATAAAAGCTTGGCATTATAATTACTTAGAGTATTTTTAACTAACTTAGTGAAGCTATACTGTTGATGAAAGCTCCTAAAGAAATTTAATCTATTAAAAAAACCTTCTATAATATTGGGATTATATTTATCTGATGCGTAATAAATTACGTCGTGGAGATTAATAATATTCAATAATTCTTTAAATTTTTTATTATCTTTATAACTTTCCTCTACTAGTAAAACAATATTATATTCTTTAGATATCTCATGGCATGTGTAAACGCCATGTGAAAAAAAACCATAGCTATGTCCATACAAAACCAATGCAATATCTTTAATTTTAATATTACTATTCATAAGTCACTCAATTGATTAAAGCCTTATTAAAAAATAAAAGTTTTTTCCATGGAATTAATAAGTAATTAAGAAAAATATAAACAAAAATAAATATTAAAAAAATTATTATATCGTTTTGAGAAACATTTAATGCTGTTGATAATAAGAAGACAGATGAAGCAAAAATTGCAACTAACCTTAAAAGAATAGAAAAAGGAAAACTAAATGTCCATATTTTTTGTAAGTAAAAAATAAAAAATAGAAATAATAGAATATTTGTTACTAACGTAGTAATGGCAGCTGCAAAAAAAGTTTGAAATATTGAAATAAAAATAAAATTTCCAAGTAGGTTGCAAATTGCAAAAAAGAACATTATTTTCATTTGAATTAGTGTCTTTTTTTCCATCAACGTAATTGATGACAAAAGTAAGTACATGCCAAAGAAAGTAGAAGCAATAGATAAAATAATTAAGCTGTAATATGCGCTAACGTTGAATATATTTAAATAGCCTAAAATATTATTTCCAAAGAAAAATAAAAAAATTATAAAAGGAAATGATATGACCAGGTATAGTAATAACTGAAGATTTATTAATGCATTAACAGCTTTGAAGTTTTGATTATCTCTATTTTTGAACATGTGCTGAGGGATAAACAATCCTATAACTTTAACAAATATTAAAGGGAGTGAGGCAATCATATAAGATGCTGAATATAAGCCTGTCTCTAAGAGAGTTAAGAGATACAAAATAACATATCTATCACTTGACGATATGATTACCTCACCCAGACCTCCAAGTGCAAATGGTAATCCTAATTTAACTTCGCTTTTCAATTCCGTTGCTTTAAATGTTTTTAAAGTAAAGCCAAGCTCTTTATTTATCCGAAAAAATAAATAAATAAATATTAAGATCATTACCAAAGAATCAATTATTAAAACTTGAAAAATGTTTGTTATGTATCCAAAAGCAAACCCTATAAAAATAATAGTTAAAAATAACAATGCTGAAAAAAGAGATATTTTTATATATCCCTTTGCATTTAATATCCATCTTCTATATTCAAGAAAATAATTAAATAAAGTAAATGAAAAAAAATATAAAATATATATAAATAAGTCTTCTAATGGGAGTAAATTCGTCAATCCAAAGAATAATATTGCTGTTATTGCATATATAAACATTATTATTATCTGGAAATTAATGGGGTAAAAAAAATAGTTTCTTTTCTTTTCAATGCCTACTTCACTCAAAATATGTCTTCTCATGCTTAGCCCAACGCCTAGGCTAGAGATAATTGTTAGTAAGGAGATGCTGCTAAGAAATACTGCTATAAGACCGTAGGAGTCTGTACCAATATAGTTATTTATTAAATAAAGAAGAGCGAGAGGTTTTAGAAAAAGACCAAAGCTATTAATTAAGGATAGAAAAGTATCTGAAATAAAACTATTTTTAAAAGAATTATTCAAGTTATTATTTTAAAAACCCTAAGATATGTGCGGCTCAGGAATAGGAACAATAAATTTTCTAGAAATACCACTTTTTTTATTCTTTTCAAGAAAAAATTCTTCAAAATTCCAAGATAAAAGGAAATAATAGTCAGGCTCAGAGCATAAAGATTCATCTTTAATTTCAATTCCAGTGCCAGGAATATACTTGCCCATTTTCATTTCATTAACCTCAGCTGCAAAATCAATAATACTCGAATCTATATCACAATAATTAAGCATTACTGTTCCTTTCACTGGAGCTCCATAAGCAGCTATTGATTTACCAGATTCTTTTAAATCAACTACAAACTTTTTGATATTAATACTAAGCTCTTTAATGTCTTGATTGAATTTTTGATATAAATCTATTTGATGATAGCCAAGCTCTCGCTCTTTATTTATTTGCTTATCCACCTTATCTTCTATTAACCTAGATTGCTTATGACCTGCATAAACAATAATAGATCCCCCGTGGACATCCTCAAAAGTAAAATTAAATATCTCTAGGTCATGCATAGCAAGGAGGGTTTTAAGATTTTCTAATCTATAATATAAAAGATGTTCGTGATACATAATATCAAAAGCTTTATTGTTTATGAGATTTGGTAAATACGATGCTTGAACAACAAATACACCATCATCATCTAAAAGTAGCTTCACCCCCTCTACAACACTGTGTAAATCTTCGACATGATAAAAAACATTAGCTGCAGAAATGACCTTTGCTTTTCCCTCTTTACTTCTAATTTTATTGGCAATAGATTTATCAAAATAATTAGCTAAAGTTGGTATACCATTATTATTAGCCACTTTAGAAATCTCTGAGCTAGCCTCAACACCCAAAACTTTAAAATTATTATCTTTATATGATTGCAAAAGAGTACCATCATTACTTCCAATATCAACAGCTAGTGATCCTGGATTAAAGTTGAAGCTAGTTGACACGTTATCAGCTATTTTATTGAAGTGCCTTTTCATTGATTCATTAGATCCTGATAAATATGTATGATCTGCATACATAATTTCTTTTGGGACTGTGTACCTTACTTGCAATGTTGAGCAGTCATCGCAAAAACAACATACAAGTGGATATTTTTTCTCATTTCCTACATTTTCCTTAGATACCATGTCATTTCCCCATGGCTGAACTCCAAGATCTATAACATCTTTTAAATTTTTTGAAAAGCATACTCTACATTCTGTAATATTCACTTTAATAATCCTTTTATATTATATTGTTCAAGATCTGCTTTCATCATTTCATTTGCTAGCTCATCAATACCTATTTTAGGCTCCCACCCAGTCAGTTTCTTTATTTTAGCTGGGTCTCCTAACAAGCTTTCAACTTCACTGGGTCTATAATAGTTTTCACTTATTTTTATAAACTGCTGGCCATCCTGGACTTCTCCAATTGGATTCCCATTAGGAGTTCTTATGAACCCAACTTCATCTAATCCAGATCCATTCCACTCAATATTGCATCCAATAGTACTCAAACTTAGCTCTATAAAATCTCTGACGGACTTCTGCTGCCCGGTGGCAACTACAAAATCATCAGGAATATCTTGCTGGAGAATAAGCCATTGAGCCTCAACATAATCTTTGGCATGACCCCAATCTCTTAGTGCATCTAAATTACCCAGCCAAAGATTTTTTTCTACACCTGAAAGAACTCTTGATATTCCTCGTGTAATTTTTCTTGTTACAAAAGTCTCACCTCTTCTAGGTGATTCATGATTAAAAAGAATGCCGTTACATGCAAATATGCCATATGCTTCGCGGTAGTTAACTGTAGTCCAGTATGAGAATAATTTAGCACAAGCGTATGGAGATCTTGGATAAAAGGGGGTAGTTTCAGTTTGAGGCACTTCTTGAACAAGGCCATAGAGCTCAGAAGTGGAGGCTTGATAAAACTTAGTACTCTTCTCCATACCCAAAAACCTTATAGCCTCTAAAACTCTTAAGGCTCCTAATCCATCTACTGATGCGGTGTATTCTGGCTGCTCAAAAGATACATGAACGTGAGACTGCGCACCTAAGTTATATACCTCATCAGGCTGAACTTCTCTTAATATTTTTGTTAAGGATAAGGAGTCTGTTAAATCACCATAATGGAGTTTAAAAGATGATTCCTCATGATGATCATGATATAAATGATCTATTCTACCGGTATTAAAACTTGAACTTCTTCTTTTAATACCATGGACAATGTAACCTTTTTCTAAAAGAAATTCAGCTAAGTAAGAACCGTCCTGGCCGGTAATACCGGTTATTAGAGCAACCTTATTCATAGATTTTCTTTAATATACTCATCAAACTTATCGCAAACATAATTCAATTGATCTGATGTTAATCTACTGTGGCAACCTAAAAGAATTCCATCTTTCATTACATTATCTGCATTAGGAAACTCATCAACATTTCCTATGTAATTTATACCATCCATTGCAGGGTGTCTTAAAATATTACCAGTGAAAATAGTTCTAGTTTGAATACCTTGATCTTCTAAAAATGATTGAAGTGACTTTCTTTTACCCGCTAATCTACCAATTAAAAGTAATGGGAATGCAAGCCAATTAGTTGTTGCCGAATAACTTGATTTAAAGAGCTTAATTAACTCATTATGTTTTGAGAGTCTAGAAGACATTAATTCATAATTTGAAACTCTTAATTCAACATTTTTAGAAAGCTTGCTAAGCTGAACTAATGCAAATGCAGCTGAGACCTCACTGGGAATAAAATTATAGCCCAAATCATCAAATATATACTTATCATCATAATCCATACCATCTAATGTTGCTGAAAGTCTTCTATTTGTATCTTCTGTTTCTCCATACTGGGTAGACCTCCTACCCCAACCCCTCAGACTTAAGGCTTTATCTTTAAGCTTTGAATTATTAAAGCATGTCATTCCTCCGGTTCCTGCACCAGTTATTACATGACTGGCATAGAAGCTTGTAGTTGCAACATCAGTATAAGGATTGCCGATATGCTCTCCTAATTTATAGCCAATAGTGTCAGCAGAATCTTCTATTAGAATTAATTCGTACTTATTAGCTATTTCACTAATTCTTTTCCAGTCAGGTATATTCCCAATTAAATTTGGAATTAGTAATGCTACAGTATCATCATTTATTGATTCCTCAATAGCGCTAACGTCTATCTGAAGGTTTTCTATATCGCAATCTACGAAATTTGGAACCAATCCACATTGGACTATTGGGGCAACGGTCGTAGAGAATGTTAAGCATGGCGTAATAACGTTTGATCCAGGTTTGAAATCAAATGAAGCTAAAGCTAATAAATTAGCACTACTGCCAGAGTTAGACATTACTCCGTATGACTTTCCAAATAACTTTGAAACTTTTTCTTCAAAGAGAGTTACGTTATTGGAAGTAACCATATTGTGTCTTTGATTAACTAAGACATTATTTACTGCGCTTATTTCTTCTTCACCATAATTTGCTTCTGCATAAAAGACCTTATATTCACTTACTATTTTTTTATCTTCTTGCTCATAATCAGTTAAAAGCTTTTTAGCTTCTTCAAGAGCAAGGCCACTCCTATCTCTTTGAGAAATAATTGGATCTTTGGTTTGCCATAGATGTAAAAAATTATCGCTTAATGGGTTTATTGTAAACTCCCCAGTTGGGTCATAAGGCTGATCACATATATATAAAAGCTGACAGTCTTCCAAACATTCAAATCCGTGAGCTTCATCTTTTTCAATCAAAACACCCTCGGATAACGATCCATCCAGTTGCATTTGAGAGATTTCTCCAAAACTATTACCTTGAAAATCCAGACTTACCGTAAAGTCATTAATTTTTCCACTTAGGCAATATATAATCTTTGTTTGTCGGTCTTTAGTTTGTTGATGAAAGCCTCTTACAACGCCTTTCTTAGAGCTTGAAATATACATATGTTTAGGAGTAATATTATAATTTTCTGCCAAAGAAAAGACCTCATATAGATGGCCTCTTTGATCTTTATTTATGTATGGTTTTATTTTTTTCATAAAAATCTATTATTAAAGAAGTTATTATTTTTATATCTTTACCGTTCAAAGAATCATGTATGGGTAAATTTAAAGCATTATAAGCCATAAACTTAGTATTGGGATAGGCTTTTTCTTTGCATATATCTTTAAAAAAAGATATTTTATTTATTGGCCAGTATCTAAATGATGAATAAACTCCATTCTCTAATAAATACAATGCCAAATCATCTCTTCTTGAAGAGTAAATGGTACAGAAATAATTAGAGTAATTATATTTTTTAACAGATTGGTTTATAAATTTTATATCCTCAAGACTTGCCAGAGATGATTCATATATTTTTCTATTCTTGGATCTGATTTTTAATTTTTTATTTATTCCTTTCATTTGACTGACCCCAAGGCTAGCAGCTAGGTTTGACATAACAGCCCTTCTTCCAAGACAATTAATATCATATTCCCACCATCCAGCTAAGCCCTTGCTTTTGGCTACATCAAGTCCAGATTTACTTCTGGCAGGTAAACCTAGATACGTAAACTCTTTAAATTTTTGCATCAATTTTTTATTTTTTATTACTGCAGCTCCGCCTTCACCAGTTGTAATAAGCTTCATTGCATCAAATGAATAACAAACAAAATCTGCTGATTTATGAATATAAGAGGTATTATTTACAAGAGACGTACCAAGACTTGCCGCCGCATCAACCAATACTAAACAATTTTTACCAACAATTTTTTTAACTTTTTTAACATCAATCGGTATGCCACCGTAATCAGTAACAAAAATAGCTGAAGGGGTTTGATTCTTACAAAAATTTTCAAGTTCCTGCATGCAGATATTTCCTGTTGAGATATCAATATCCAATATCTCTAGTTTTGCACCTGATGCTAATACAGCAGTTGGAACACTAGGAAAGGAATTTGTTGGCACAATCACTATATCGTTTTCAGTAAAGGAAAGTGAATCACAAATAGCAAAAATTGCATCTGTGCAACTTGAAACCGTGTGAACATGCTCTTCTTTAACCCCCAAAAATTTAGATAGGAGTTGTTCAAATTTTTTATTCATATTGCCACGTCCAAGCCATCCACTTTCAAGTGTTTCTTTGTAATGGATTAATGCATCATCGATATCAACATTAGGCTTAAATAAATTAATCACCTATCTTCCTACCTCAAGCCCGAAGCAAATAAATACTCCAGTGCTCTAAAGGATGGCAACCCTCCGTCAATATGTCCTTGCCATATTTCAGGAATAAATGAAATATTAGGAGCATGATCATTAAGGGCTTTTGATATTTTTTGAAAGTCCAACTCCCCATCCCCTATTTGCAAACCCTCTCCATCAACCCCTTTAGAGTCAGAAAGGTGAAGGTGACGAATCCAAGGACCTAGCTTTTCTATCCATTCAATAACATCTCTTTCCATCCATGCAGCTGCCATTGCTGAATGAGATAAGTCAAAACATATGCCATAATTCCATTTCTTACAAAATTCCAATGTTTCCTCAGGATTTACAAAAAGATTGTGATAGCTCTGGCCTCCAAAATGCCATGGATATGGAGGCATGGTTTGTATAATAAGATCAACTGATTTAATTGAGATTTTATTCATACAATCACCAACTCTATCATACATATCTTGACGCTTATCTTCAGAAAGAAAATCCTTTGTGGTTTGTCCGCCTACATTCATAATAATTGGGACTTGATCCTGCTTAATTTTAGCGCCTAACTTAGAGGCAATGCTCGCAACAACATGCATATCATTAATACTTCTTTCTCTAATTTTATCATCTTCATGGGCTAGATCTAATAAACTATCTCCATTAAATAACTCGGGTGCATGAACGGCTATAGTTTTAATGGATTGAGGAATTTTAAAATTATCTAAATCAAACTCAAGATCTTGATTGGTAAGGTGGAACTCAACAAATTCAAAATTAACTCCCTTATTCATTTTTTCAACATCATGAAAACGGACTGGAATTCCAGCAGGCCTCAAAAATTCTGAAGATATAGAAACATTTGTAACTGAATTAAAATGGGACAAAAATATCATCTCACCTTTGTCAACATCTTTAATCAATGTTCTTCCTAGCAACTCCTCTAATCTATCAGGCTGAATTCCCTGTCCAGGAGATTTAAAATCAAAATCATTCAATTTAGCAACCTCTCCCAACTTAATATCTCTTTTTGCAACTATGCTTTTTGCTAAATTCTCACGATTTATCATTTCTCCCTGAGATAGTGTTCTATGAAATGAGCCCATGGATAAAAAAACGTTATTTGCTGATTTCACCATATGAAGAAACTCATCGGGAAGTAGAGAAACTTTATGATCATTCCCTCTCATTGATGTGTCTGAAGTAAAGTGTTTTTCAATAATCCTTGCTCCTAATGCTACTGCGGAAACAGGAACTTCGAAACCTCTTTCATGTCCCGAGTACCCATAAACCCCTGATCCACTATATTTTTCTAAAGTAGGCATAAAATTTAGCCCCACATCTTTATAAGGAGTTGGGTAGGTAGAATTACAATGAAGTAAAGCAAAAGGACACATGGATGATTTCATGAGCTTAGATGCTTTTTCTATTTCTTGTAAGCTGCTCATTCCTGTGCTGATTATCATGGGTATATAAAATTTTGCTGCTGCTTTTAATAAAACTGGGTTGGTCATATCTGCAGAAGCAATTTTTATAAAATCAACACCAAAAGATGTCATGTCAGCAAGAGACCTTAAGTCAAAAGGCGTACAGCCAACAAGAATACCTTTATTTTTAGCATAAGTAATTAATGTTGACATATCTTGAGGTGATAAATTTACTTCAGACAGAAGAGTTTTTGTATACTCAACCCCGACATCATTAGAGACATCAGAGTTTGAATATAATTCATCTAAATATCTAAACTGGAACTTTACTGCATCTGCTCCTGATTCAATAGCAAGATCAATAAGCTCTTTTCCAAAAGCTACGCTTCCATTATGATTATTTCCTATTTCGGCTATAAAGAATGGCTTTGAGTTATTTGTAATAATTTTATTACCTATGACAAAAGTTCCTTGTTCGGGAAGAATGTCTAGTAGCCTACCTCTTTCATCAACAAGAGGTATGACTAATTTAGAAATATAACTTAAATCTTTTGCTCCAAATTGACCAACCTGAAGCGAGACTGGGTTTTTATTTGCTATAGTCAGAGCAGTAGATTGTAAATCTACTACTCCAGCCATCAAACCTCTTCTTATATCTCCATCAGACAAAGAAGCCTTTAATTGACCTTTTTGATCTACTATAAAGCAAGTGTGTTTGCCATTTTTTTCAATGGCTTTCATTGCATCTATTATTAAATCTTTGTTAGAAATAATGAAATCTGTAACTAATTTATTTCTCATTTTAATTCTTATCCAAAAAGTTTTTTAAGTACAATCCATATTCACTGTTGGCTAGAAATTCTATGCTCTTTTCAAGATCACTTGAATTAATCCAACCTTTAGAAAAAGCTATTTCCTCAAGACATGCAACCTTCAACCCCTGTCTATTTTCTATAGAAGAGACAAACACAGAAGCGTCATGGAGGCCTTTAGTTGTTCCGGTATCGAGCCAAGCAAAACCCCTACCAAGCCCTGTACAGCTCAGCATGTTATCATTTAAGTAAGTTAAATTCATATCTGTAATTTCCAGTTCTCCTCTTGGAGAAGGTTTTAAACTTCTGGCTCTATCAAAAGCAGAGTTATCATAAAAATAAAGACCCGTAGCAGCTATGTTAGTTTTAGGTATCGAGGGTTTTTCTTCCAATGATATGACTCTTCCAGAGCTATCTAGCTCTATTACACCAAAATCGCTTGGATTACTAACCTGATAACCGAAAATATGAGCGCCATTAGAAGCTAAATCTTTAGCATTTGATAACTGCTCATTAAAAGACTGGCCCCAAAAAAAGTTATCTCCAAGCATCAAGGCGATAGGACTATTATGAATATGCTCTTTGCAAAGCAATATACCTTCTGCAATTCCTTTTGGGGAATCTTGAATTACATAATTTATATTTGCTCCAAACCTATCTCCATTTCCTAATAAAGTTGAATATGCAAGCAAGTCACGCTGCATACAAACAATATTTATATTTCTTACTCCAGCTAAAAATAAAACTGATAAGGAGTAATAGATAAGAGGCTTATCATAGACGGGGAGAAGGTGCTTACTTATGGATTTTGTAATTGGTCCAAGTCTAGATCCTGAGCCCCCAGCCATTAAGATACCTTTCACGATTGACTAACTTTAATCTGTTCAACATACAACCCAATGGTATCAATAAGCCCATCAATAAAAGTTATTTCTTGACTCCATCCAAGCTCTTTTTTAGAGAATGATGAATCTACAGCATATCTCCTGTCATGACCCGGCCTATCTGAGGTCATGGTAATCAATTCATTTAATGGTGTGAAGTGGTTGACTTTAATTTTCATATCTTGCATTAGCTTTATTATAATATTAACAATCTCACAATTTTCAATTTCATTGTCGCCACCGAAGTTATAGACATTACCTTTTATTCCTTTTTGGGCACTCAATATTAACCCCCTACAATGATCCGATACATGAAGCCAGTCTCTAATATTCTTACCATCTCCATAGATAATAATTGGCTTTCCTTCAACACATGACAGTATAGTCTTAGGAATAAATTTTTCGAAATCTTGGTTTAAACCATAATTATTAGAGCAATGAGTTATTACAGCATCTATATCATAAGTCTCTACCCATGCAGAAACTAAGTGATCACTAGAAGCCTTACTAGCAGAATACGGCGATCGTGGGTTATATGGCGTTTTCTCTGTAAAAAAACTTAAAGGCTGATTAGGGCAATCTTCAGGATGGGGAAGGCTTCCATAAACCTCATCAGTTGAAATATGAACCAGCCTACAGTTATTATTCTTTTCTTTTAATGAACGCATGGATGTCAATATATTCATAGTTCCATATATATTAGAATCAATAAACTCACCAGGATTTTCTATTGAGCGGTCAACATGGGACTCAGCCGCTAAATGGAATATATAATCAGGATTAAATTCTATAACATCATCAATAAATTTATTTGAGGCGATGTCTTGATTAACGAATGAATAAGTTTCTGAATTATGATACTGAGAGTTTCTGGTTTCATTACCAGCATAGGTTAATTTATCTATATTAAGTATTTTACTGCAGCCTAATTCAAATAGCTTTTTAACTAGGTGCGAGCCAATGAAACCACTTCCTCCAGTAACTATTACCTTAGAATTTTTATATGGTTTAAAGGTTTCTCTAAGATTTGTCATGCATTATTATTATAAAAAAAATGGTCAGTCTTGTACTACAAACTTTCAACAATTGTACACAATTTATCTGTGAGTGTGTCTTTATTAAACCTATTTTTTGCAAGATTAAGTGCATTTTTTTTAGCCTCTAAGATAGCTTCATTATTATTAACGAATTCTTCTATAATCTTTGAGGCTAGCTTTGGATTATCTCCAGGGAGAACGCCTCCTAATTTATTTTGGTTGATAAGTTCAGCAAGCCAACCCATATGGTTTATAAAAATTGGACACCCAAAGGCAAGGCTATCAAAGAATTTATTAGCTGAATTGCCAGCAAGCTCAGGTATCTGAGCTGTAAGAGAAAGGCTAAGCGTTGATATCTTAAAGATTTCTTTCAAGATATTTTTTTCAACAGGCTCAAGCATAAAAAAATTAATATTATAGATGCCTTTTTCTTTAGCTCTAGATTTTACAGGCTCCCATTCAGATCCTGACCCAATAACAATATATTTAATTGAATTTAATTTTGTTTCTAATGCAATATCTATTAAGTAAGAAACATTATTTACAGCACCTAATGTTCCTGCATATAAAACTATCTTGCTTTCCTGATTATTTATAATTTCCTGTGGCAAGCCAATCTCATTACTAACAATATCTAGATCACAAAAGTTTGGTATAACATGTGTTTCTTTTTCGGGGCATATTAATTTCACACCGGCTTCCATGTCAGGTGAAAGACAAATTACGATCTCAGCATTTTTATAAGCATGAAATTCTAGAAGTTTTGATAATTTGATTAGTGTCTTATTTTTTAGTGCTCCAATGGCTATTGGAGCTTGGGGCCATAGATCGCGAACTTCAAAAATATAATTAGTACCTTTAAGGGTTTTAGCTACTAATGCAGGTATTGATATCGTCAATGGTGTGCTAGTTGCAAAAATAAGCTCTGGTTTGAGTTTTATAGAGAAATATGAGCTTAATAAACAGAATTTAAAAAAAGCAAACATGCGTCTATAGAAACCAAAATCATTACTATACAATACAGGTAGCCAATAGACTGTAATATTCTTTGAAAGGATCTCTTTTCTTACTCTCCACCCAGTCATTGTTTGGTCTGAAGATAAGATATCTACTTTATGGTTATGGGACTCAAAAGCCTTGGCTATATGCAGAGAGCGATGACCCCCGGGCATGTCTTCAGTCTTAAAATATTGGTGTAAGTATAAGATTTTCAAAATTTAATAGGTTTTTGTAAAATCAAATACCTGGGAGTCGCTTTCATTAATTAGAGAAAGTATATTGTCATGCTTCACACATAAAAAACCTATCTCCATAGCAAGAGGCTCAGAGTCAAGCACCTCAAAACCTTTTGACCTTATATAGGATTTATCCTGATCTTCAAGCCAAGGATCCCAAATACATAGATCAATATTAAGTTGTTTTAAAAAAAATAATAGTTGTTCAACTTTTGTATTTCTTGTATCAGGGCAGTTTTTTTTGAATGTATAACCAAGTACTGTTACTTTTTTAGTAATAAGGTCAATACTATTTACTTGGCAAAATTGTAAAAAATTATTGACCACCCAAGTCGACATTCCCTCATTAATTTCTCTAGCATTTCGCATAAGATTTGGTACATATCCGTGACCAGTTGATTTGTATATCATGTAGTGAGGATCAACACCAATACAATGCCCCCCGACAAGCCCGGGCTTAACTTTCATAAAATTCCACTTAGTGCTTGCAGCCTCTATAACCTTGCTAGTATCTATATCCATTAATGAAAAAATTTGATGCAGTTCATTTATGAGAGCAATATTTACATCACGTTGGATATTTTCAGTAATTTTTGAAGCTTCTGCAATCTTGATGCTATCTGCTGAAAATATACCTGCATCGATAATATCCCCATACAATATCTCTAACGTTTCTAATGTTTCTTTGTTTGATGCAGAAACTACTTTTTTGATATTCTCCAGTTTGTTAATTTTATCCCCAGGATTTATCCTCTCAGGGCTATATCCAACAAAAAAATCTCTATTAAATTTAAAACTAGATATTTCTTGAATGATGGGTACGCAGATTTCTTCAGTAGCACCAGGGAAAACTGTTGATTCATAGACAATGACTGATTTCTTTTTTAGGTTTTTTGCAATTATTTTTGTAGCACTTATAAGAGGTTCCAGATCAGGAGTGTTATCTAACTTAATGGGTGTCGGGACGGAGACTATTATTATATCTGCAAGAGATATACATTTATCATCATTTGAGAAATCTAAATTAGTTGACACAAGTGTTAGGTCTGATTTCTCAATCTCTCCTGTTTTGTCATAAAAATTTCTTAGCTCGCTCACTCTTGATTTATTAATATCAAATCCAGTGACTGAATATTTCTTTTTAGCAAAAGCCACCGCAAGGGGAAGGCCGACATATCCGAGACCAATAATGCAAATTTTTAATTTAGTTTTAGTATTCAAAAAATTCTCCAAAGTTATAGTTATGGGTGAGGTATTATTTTATTCGAAAAAATAGATGAAATCTGATTATGACTATAAAAACTATTTACTTTTCTCAAATTACAATTAGTATAAAAAATATTAAACTTTAAGTAAGGTCTAAAATTTATTTTAGGAACCATTGGTAGAAGCATTATTATAACTTCTCTGGTAATGTCTGATGAAGACATAAATAATAGCAAAGAAAAGGCCGAGAAGGAAACCTATTAGACAAATAACAGCTCTTTTAGGACCATATTTGATTTCAGGTACAACAGCAGGATCTATAATTTTAAATAGATATTCAGGTGTTGATTTTGCCAGCATAATTGTTTGAGACTGAGTTTGAATAAGGTCGAATAGTCGCAATTTTATTTCTGAAATATTTGTACTTTTTATCTGTTCATTCAAATAAGAAATTGATTTTTCTGCTTTTAATATGTCCTCGTCTCTTGAAAGTTCATTTATTTCAAGGATTATTGCCTCTAACCATTTTTTTGCTAAATATGGAGAATAATGTTCTATAGAGATGGTAATAATACCGGTTTTTTGGTCTTCACTGACTGAATATATTTTTCTAAATTCCTTATAAGATTCTTGTATAGAAGGAATTACACCATAAACATTTGATGGCTCTCTTACCCATTTTTTTAGTGCAATATCATAGATATCAGGATCATAAATTAAGCTATTAGAGGACCTATTCCATCCTTTAGATGCCATTAAAGGGACTATAACATCATACTTATTTGCAAAGTTTTTAAAGAATTGCCTTGAATTAAGAACAGCTATTCCAATAGTGGTTTTGTTACCCTCCTCAGAACCTAAGGAAATTCCGGCCATGTTTGCCAAACCCAAGCCTCCCATATCTCTAGCCATAGATGAGAGTGAGTTGGTATCTTCAGTTACAGAAGTTAGTGTTGCTTCACTTTTATATATATTTGGTAATGAAAGACTATAGAAAATAGATAAAATACTCACTATAAACAAAATTATAAAAATTTTAATTTTGCCATTCCAGATAATATTAATAATTTCTACAAAATCAATCTCCTGGGAGTATGCATTTTCATTGTTCTTATATTCTTTTTTTTCCTTTTCCATACTCACTATATTATTAAATAATTGGTACCCGGAGCCGGACTTGAACCGGCACGCTATTGCTAGCGAGGGATTTTAAGTCCCTTGTGTCTACCAATTCCACCACCCGGGCATTTTTGTAAACTAAATCAATTATACTACAACTTTATACTACAACTTTATGGAGGCTGAAGCCGGAATCGAACCGGCGTTAACGGCTTTGCAGGCCGCTGCATAACCACTCTGCCATCCAGCCAGATTAAACATGCGTATTGTATAACAAATTTTTATACTTTAGGTTGAATTAAATGAGCTTATTCTGGAGAATAATATTCAGTTCTTTCAATGTCATCTTCAACACATTCCTTTCCGTATTGAATCTCTATTAGGTGACATGTTTCTTCAAATGGATTTGTAATTTGATGCCAATCCCCAAGAGGAACCAAATAATGATCAAATTTATTAAGCTGAACATTTTTTTTATTATTAGGGCTATCTTTACTGTAATTTACAATGCAGGAGCCTTGACTGACCATCCAAATCTCATGTCTTTTAAAATGTTTTTGAAAACTCATCCCCTTACCAGGATCAACTATTAACTCTTTTACCTTTACTTGATCAGCTTCAAATAAATTATAGAAAGAGCCCCACAATCTCTCTTCGTGATAGTATTGCCATTTTTTTAATATCCACGAGGATGAGTTTTTTTTATCATCACCACCTACACTAAATAAAAACTCAATACCATCCACAGACATTTCTGTCTGGTTTTCTTTATTTCTATCTCCTCCATTTGCAAAGGCTATATCATCATTTGGGTATATCTCTTTAGCCTTTATTAATGCATTAGTTGCACTTCCTTCATCATCGTCATTGAAATCGATAACAGAGTCTACGGATGATAAATTTTCAATTATTATCTTGCGCTCGTCAAAAGGCATAAAGAATTTTCCTTTTTTATTGATAAGCCAATCATCACTATTTAAAGCAACAATAAGTTTATCACCTAGTTCTTTTGCTTCTTTAAAATAGGCTATGTGCCCAGAATGAATTGGATCAAACCCGCCACTTACGATTATTATTTTCATAGTCTTTTTGGTTATTGCAGTTATTTTTTATACATTTTATATTTTAGTTTATAAAATATACAGTAAAAATGAAATTCTTCTTTACTCGGGGATATCTCTTTTAAAAGTATTAAGAGTGTATATGGCGCCAGTATACAAAGTAATAAAAAGAGAAGCGAATAGAAGGATATCCCCGATGACAACGAGAAGCATATTATTTATAGTTAGAGCAATAAGGTAAATACTGATTGTCAAAAGTTGAATTGTTGTTTTACTTTTTGCTAAAAAAGTAACCTTGGTTGCATCACTTTTGTTATTTCTAGCATTTAAGTCTCGTAAGGCACCAACCCATATTTCTCTAGTAATTATTAATGCTGCAAAAAATCCAATCAAATAACTTGAAAGGTTTACTGCTAAACCAAAAAATACGAAAACTATAAGAATCTTATCAGCTATTGGATCAAGTATCTCTCCAAGCTGTGATACTGCATTATATTTTCTTGCTAAGTAACCATCTAGCCAGTCTGTAAAACCAGCAATATAAAACAGGATAAGTGCCAGCAGATAGCCATCTGAAGACATTAATAATAGAAAAATAATTGCAGCCAATACAATCCTTGAAAATGTTAGAAGATTTATAAAAGTAACCATTATTTAATATTTTGTTTTATTAGATTAGCTATTTTGTCATTAATGCCTCTTACAGTCATTAAATCTTCAATATTTGCAGATTTTATATTTTTTAAGCTTTTAAATTTTAAAAGGATCCTATTTTTTAATGCGGGTCCAATACCAGGTATTGAATCTAGTTGTGATTTTTTTATAGAGCCCCTTTTCTTCTTTCTTTGAGCAGTTATAGCAGACCTATGTGACTCATCTCTCATTTCCTGAAGAACAAGATATGCTTTTGAGTGCTTATCTAATTCCACAACACCATCTTCAGCAAGAATTGTTTCAGTAGCCCTTACCCTGTTCGATCCTTTTACAATTGAAATAACCTTAATATCATTATAGATCGATTTATCAATTACTGATTTGCTATATTTCAACTGAGTTTTGCCACCATCTATTAAAATGATATCTGGCTTAATATTAGGATCATCATAATACTTTATTCTTCTTTCAAGCACATGTTCCAAAGAGCCCACATCATTACCAGACAATTCTTTCGGAATATTAAAAGTTCTATATTCCTTTTTTTGAGGGCCTTGGTTGGAAAATACCACGCATGATGAAACAGCATGATCCCCAGAGATATGACTAATATCGTATGCTTCAACTTTTTTAATACTATCTTTTAAACTCATAGCATTTTTAAGCTCATTAAATGCAAAGGTGTATTTATCCTCTTTGCTTACATGATTTTGTATAACTTGTTTTGCGTTTATCTTGCAAAGATTAAAAATAGGTCTAATGGATTTATCAGGGGTATGGGTTAAATTTACTTTAACGTTATATTTTTTTTGAATTACTTTGGATAATAGGTCTTTTGAACTTAGTGCATCTGTAGACATAATTTTTTTTGGGATATCTGGCTGATTATCATAAAAGTTTAATACTGCGCTTTGATAAACTTCCTCTAATGACTCATAGTGAGCCTGTTTTATAAGATGAGTTTTCGTCCCTCTTATTTTTCCTCTTCTTACCACAATAATGCATATGCCAAGATAGTTATCTTCTGCATGAACAGAAAAGATATCAACATCCCTTGCAAGAGTTACAACAGACTGCTCCTCTCTTAACATTTGAAGTCTTTTGAGCCTGTCACGAACCTCTGCTGCTTTTTCGAATTCAAGCTTTTCTGATGCTTTTTCAATATCTGAAGTAAGTTTATTTATAGTTTGATTGTCAGAGGAGGAAAGATAAGATTTTGCACTAGTAATATCCTCGAAGTAATCTGTTTTTGATATTTTTTTTACACAAGGAGCAGAGCATCTTTTCATTTGAAATTCTATGCATGGACGTGTCCTATTGGTAAAGGTTGTATCACTACAATTTCTTACTTGAAAAATTTTTTGGATTTCTTTGATGGATTTCTTAACTGCTTCTGAGCTAACAAATGGTCCAAAGAATTTGGAGTCAACAGCTTGCTTGGTTCTCTTTGAGTAAATACCTGGATACTCATGATCTAAAGAAAAGAAAATATAAGGGTATGTTTTGTCGTCTCGTAAAAGAATATTAAATTTTGGTTTATTTTCTTTGATCAGCATCTGCTCTAGCAAAAGAGCTTCAACTTCATTCTTTGTCGTAAAAGTTTCTATATTGTCCGTTAGTAGCTTTATCTGTGTGGTTTTTCTATCTTTAAATGAGTTGCCAAAATAGCTTGAAACTCTTTTTTTTAAATTTTTTGCTTTACCAATATAGATAATTTCGTGGTTGCTAAAAAATTTATAAACTCCAGGTGTGGTCGGAACCTTTGTAAGCTTAACCGCCATGCTCATCAAGATATTTGTTGGTAAAGATTTTCCCTGCACCAACCCCGTACTGGTCAAATGGATTTATTTCTAGCATTTGGGAGGTCATAAAAGTTCTATGCTCCCATAAAGCGATTAAGTATCCAAGATTAAATGGATTCAATGTTTTTAGTGTAAATAAATTTGTAGGTACGTTTGAATTTACTTTTTCATGGTCCTTTAGATCAGCATTGTCACCATTAGCCAATAAATTGGCTTGAGCCTGAGACTGAGCAAAAAGTAATTTATTTTTATCCTTGTAATCTTCAATAGTAAATATATCTGCGCATACAGAAGCTGTTCCTTGGTGGAGTAACTGAAAATAGGAGTGCTGCGCAGTTGAACCAAAACCACCAAAAACTATTTGACCCGTTTTTTGAAAAATTGAATTTTTGTTTGGTTGCTTACCTATTGATTCCATTTCTAACTGCTGGGCATAGTCATTAAAAAATCTCATTTTCCAACTATATGTTAATAAAACTCTTGTCTCTCTGTGCATGAAATTGCTATACCAAAGATCGCTATATGATAATGTCTTAATAAAATCTTTATACTCGCTATCATATAACAGCTGGTTATCTGCCTCTCCTCCACCCTTTAAAAATTCTACAAAATCTTTACCAAGCTCCAAAATTGCAGGAAGTGAAATAGGAGACCACATTGAATATCTTCCGCCAATCTCGTTGGGAAAAGTAATCATTTTGTTAAAACCAAGTTCTTTTGCTTTGCTTGGTTGAGAGGTTATTGCAATAGAATGGCTATTAAAATCACAATTTTTTGACATCCAGTTTTTTGCAAGACTAAGGCTTTGAAGGGTTTCATCTGTGCTAAATGACTTAGATGAAACAATAAAAAATGTTTCTTCTCGAACTAGCGGCTCAACAGTTTCATTGAATTCAATATGATCTGGTCCTGTTAAAAAAATATGATTGAAACGTCTTGAACTTGAATTAGTTAAAGTTTCTATAAGCAGCTTAGGGCCTTCGAAAGAACCACCAATACCAATAGTTACAATATTTTTAATACCTTTATCTAAAAGCTTAGTCCTGAGCTCTATGCAATCCTGGATTGAATTTCTACAATTTTGTAATAGCTCATCTGACTGAAAATTATTAGGATTTTCTGAGAAAATATCGCGATATATGTGATGAAGAGCCGACTGTTTTTCTGTTACATTTATTTCTTCTCCATGAAATAAATCTTTAATACCCTGATCAATATCTAAATCTTTATAGGTTAAATCAAATAAATCAAATATTTCTTTGTTAAAGCCTTTTAAAAGAGATTTGTAATTTAATGCTTTGCTATTAAAAGAGAAGTTAAATATTTCGCCATTAGTATTTTGAGACTTTTCTAGAAGCTTTTCTTTAATGT